>OBUP01000008.1_pt1 | contig 231075 bp, 230 predicted proteins | sample 1475931 | NCBI WGS metagenome assembly OBUP01 (sample SAMEA2579953, study PRJEB22360) | human gut metagenome | biome: human gut; feature: human-associated habitat; material: faeces | place: Denmark | collected 2008/2010 | reverse complement strand
TCACCCTAATACCTATCTATAATCATTTTAACAATTAAAAAAAAGATTTCTAAACTCCCTTTCTTTCTAAATAATCATATTTCCAAAATTTCCTCATACCCAAACACGCTAACTTTTTACCTTTTATAATAGAAATAAGTATTTTTCATTCACAACTCTATTTCCTATTAAAATATAAAGTTTAAGCAGTAGTATAAAAATAAGCAGTAAACTCAGTATTGTATCATAAATCATGAATAAACTGCTATGAATACTTAAAATAATGGTACAGATAAAAATGATGCTGAAAAATACTTTGTTTATTCATGTCTTGGACATATTATTTTTTGATCTACGACGCAAATTATTTCTCTGTTTTTTTATTTTTATTTCTTTATAATCATATCCAATTTCGCTCATCAATTCTTCCCATGTCTTATTGGTCCGTCTCATAATTGTATACACAGATGGAAGCTGTTTTGATTTTGAGTAGTTTTGAAATTTTGTCATAGATAAATCATCCTCCATATTAAGTCTAATTATTTCATTCTTAAGCTCTAAAAGTATCTCAAAGTTAGTTAATCTCTTATTCACTTCCTTTTTAAAAAGAAAACGAATGTCCCCTAATCTATTCTTTAAAGTATTTAAACACGGAACATCTTTACCAGTAGACTTTTTTTCATAAACGCGTTGTGATTTTATTTTCTCTGAATCAATAAATATTTGTGCCACTTTTATTAATTCATCGGTCTCCATTCTAGCCCATTTTTTAGATCCACTATTATCAACTCCAATGCTGTTCAGCAGATTATTCCACGAGCCATATTTATTATTAATAAACCACATGCTGGGAGCTGAGTTTGGATTTTTCGATAACTGTTTCTGATATTCTCGACTAGATTTTATTTCGTAAGTTTCAATAAACTGACTAATTGTTAATATAATCTTCAAATCGCTTTGATCCTTCCAAACAATACGCTTATCTTTTCCCATTACAAAAAACTCCTAAAATTATTTAAATAGAAACCTATCACATAAACTTTTTAGCACAATGGTATATGTTTTGTTTTTTCGAAAGCATTCAACCTTTTTAGCAACTCGGGTTCAAAAATTGCTAAATTCGGTAAGTGTTTTGGTATTTTTCGTATTAAATTTGTCGTCAAAATGACTACTAAATTTTTCGATATTTTGACGATAATAGTAGTCAATATTGGGAGATTCAGGACAATTTGAGAGAATATTAGAAAAGAAGGACCAAAACATTTTAAAAATGTGATAGAGAAAAAAGAAAAAGCCCTTGATATACAAGGACTTTTCACAGATTTCAGATTTCCAAAGAAGTTTTCCGTGTTCATCTTCTGATTTCTTTGATACGAGCTGCTTTTCCGTGTAATGCGCGTAAGTAGTAAAGTTTTGCACGACGTACTTTACCGTAGCGAACCACTTCAATTTGAGCAACACGTGGTGTGTGTAATGGGAATGTACGTTCCACACCAACACCATTTGAAACTTTACGTACTGTGTAAGTTTCGCTGATTCCAGCACCACGGCGTTTAATTACAACACCTTCGAATAACTGGATACGTTCACGAGTACCTTCGACTACTTTCGCATGAACGCGAACAGTGTCACCAGGGCGGAACGCAGGAATATCCGTACGTAATTGTTCTTGTGTTAATTCTTGAATTAATGGATTCATTTTATCCTTCTCCTTATTCCCAAATATTCTTATGGTCACTTCTGCCACAGCGGAATATTGTAATAGTTAGAGCGCATTGCACTCACCAAATTAGTTTACCACAGACAAAATAAGCTGTAAAGAGAATTTTCTTGAAAGTTCCCTTATTTTTGCTCTTCTTGTTTAATTTCCTCTAATAACTTCAACATTTCAGGCGTCATTTCTACTGATTCCAACATGTCAGGTCGACGCAAAAAGGTCCGTCGTAATGATTCTTTTAGTTGCCATTCTGCAATTAATTTATGGTTACCATTCGTTAGCACGGCAGGGACTTCCATATCATTGAAAATAGCAGGTCTGGTATATTGTGGATGCTCTAATAGGCCAGTGGAATGTGAATCCGTTTGTGCAGAAAGATTGTTACCTAAGACATCAGGTAATAAACGGACTGTTGCATCAATCATAACCATCGCACCTAATTCGCCACCTGTTAGGACATAATCCCCCAATGAAACTTCATCTGTGACCATCGTGCGAATTCGCTCATCATAGCCTTCATAATGTCCACAAATAAAAACTAAATGTTCTTCTTGTGAAAATTCCTCGGCCATTTTTTGATTAAACGGTTTTCCTGCCGGATCTAATAAGATGACCCGTTTTGGTTGCTGGTTTGTCTCTTCTTCAATTGCTTTTAGGTTATCATAGATCGGTTGTACTTTTAAAAGCATCCCCGCGCCACCGCCATACGGATAATCATCGACCGTTTGGTGTTTGTTATCTGAAAAATCGCGAAAATTAGAGACATTCAATTCTAATAACTGCTTTTCCCGAGCTTTCCCAATAATTGATTCCCCCATTGGTCCTTCAAACATTCTAGGAAAAAGAGTTAATACATCAATTCTCATCGTCAATCAATCCTTCTGGAATATCCACATCAATCCGTTGATTTTCGACATCGACTTTTGTAACAACGCCTTCAATATACGGTAAAAGTAAATCTTTTTTCTTTGGTCGTTGGACGACCCACACATCATTCGCGCCAGGAGATAAAATTTCTTTAATTTTTCCTAGTTCACTGCCAGTTTCATCGTAAACAGTAGCACCAATGATTTGGTGATAATAAAATTCGTCCTCTGCCAATTCAGCGAGATTGTCTTTTGCAACTTTTAAAATACCGTCACGATATTTTTCAACATCGTTGATATTTGGATGTCCTTCAAAGCTTAAAATGTCAAAATTCTTATGCTTGCGGTGGGACTTCACGACCAATTCAATTGGTGCTTTTTTCTCTTGAAATAACAGTAACGTTGCCCCTTTTTGATAACGTTCTTCTGGAAAATCCGTTTTCGAAATGACCCGAACTTCCCCTTTGATTCCTTGTGTGTTCACAATTTTTCCTACATTTAAATAATCTGTCACGTGAAATCCTCTCTTCCTTGTATTTCATCTTTCCTATTCTACCATTTCTTACGCGCAAATTCTATGAAAAAACAAAGGCCAACTTTTCCAGTTAGCCTTTGTTTTTATTAATTCGTTAAACCGGTTAATGTGCCATAAATTAAAAATAAATTCAATAACGTCAAGGCAATAGCAATAATCCAAGCTAAAAATTTCACCCACGATGGATTCGCAAATTGGCCCATTAATTTTTTATCACTTGTATACATCGTTAAAGGAATAATCGACACTGGCAAAGCAATACTTAGGAAAACTTGCGTATAAAGTAACAAGTCTTCAACAGCCGTTTCGCTACCGCCATAAATAATGACACAGATAATGACTGGCACAATTGCTAACAAACGAGTTAACACTCGTCGTGCCCACAACGGCATTTTTAAATGGATAAAGCCTTCCAATACAATTTGTCCTGACAGCGTACCTGTAATCGTTGAATTTTGACCCGAAGCCAGTAAAGCAATTGCAAAAAGAATACTTAACACTGGGCTAGCAATATTACCAACAATATCTGGATTTTTCAGAGCATCAAATAAATCAACAAATTTACCTAATTCACTGTTGGTTCCATAAAATAATGCTCCTCCTAAAATTAACAACAAACAATTTACGACGAAAGCAACAGTTAATTGAATATTTGAATCCCAAGTAGTGAAACGAATTGCTTTGGCTTTCTCAGCATCATCGTTACGATCAAATTTCCGTGCTTGCGCAATGGAAGAATGCAAATATAAGTTATGAGGCATGACTGTCGCTCCAACGATCCCCAAGGCTAAAAATAACATGGATTTATCTGTCGCTATTTTTGTGTCTGGAATAAAACCTCGTAATACTTCACCAACATTTGGATCTGCTAATGCCACTTCATAAGCAAAAACAAAAAAGATAACTGCAATTAAACAAGAAACAATTGCTTCGATTTTGCGAAAGCCTAACTTTGTCAGTAGCAACAGTAATAAAACATCAAACGTTGTTATCAACACACCAATTAATAATGGAAAACCAAATAATAATTGCAAAGCAACGGCACCACCAATTACCTCAGCGATATCTGTTGCCATTATGGCTAACTCCGTCACCACCCACAAGGCAACGCCCGTTCGTTTACTTGTATGCTCTCTAGTCGCTTGAGCTAAATCCATTCCTGTCACGATTCCTAAGCGCGCAGCCATACTTTGTAGTAACATGGCAACTAAACTAGAAAGTAAAATCACACTAAGTAACGTGTACTTATATTCCGCTCCGCCAGCAATTGACGTAATCCAATTTCCTGGATCCATATAACCAACAGCCACTAAAGCGCCAGGTCCGCTATAGGCTAGCAAAGTTCGCCAAAAGCTAGCGTTTTTAGGTACCTCGACGGTATTATTTATCTCTTCTAAACTAGGTCCATTTGCATAATTAAGCATTTTTTCCGTTTTCTTTTCTTTCATCCAACATCCCTCAATCTATCTTGTTCACACATTTCACTTTTAGGTACACCTAAAACTAGTTAACATAATTATAGTCTTCTTATTCTTCGTTGTAAACTGTTACATTTTAATTTTTTAAGCACTTTCGCTATAAATCGTTTGGTTTTTACCAAAAAATCCCTTACACTTATTTTATCATAGATCGGAGGTTATGAGGATGAAGTTAGATATGGTCGGTATTATCGTCAACGATATGACACAAGCACTCTCTTTTTACCAAACGCTAGGTTTTAACGTGCTGGGAGAAGCTTCGCCTGATTACACAGAATTACAAAACAATGGCGTCAGGATTTCTTTAAATTCACTACAAATGATTACTGGTGTCTATGGGTTTGCGCCTAGCCAACAAGGCGATAAAATTGAACTTGCTTTTCTTTGTGAAACGGCCGCAGAAGTTGATAACACCGTGAAAAAAATGAGCCAAGCTGGTTACATTGTTTTTAAAGAACCTTGGAATGCACCTTGGGGCCAACGATACGCAATCATTAAAGACGTGGATGCAAATTTAATTTCACTCTTTGCCCCTCTATAATATTACTAAAAGATGCGCCACTTTCGTTTCTTTTACTCTCTTTCGAAAGATCAGTGCAGAATGGGTCTTAAGTAGGATGTCTTTTCTGTCTCTTTTTTTGTATAATAAACTTATCAAACGATGCGTATCTTACAACTTTGTTCGTTTGCAGAAAGAACAAACGATGTTTTTTATTGATAAAAAGTTATATACTAAAAGTACGATGAGTATAACTAAAGGAGATGAGAAATGTGAGTGTTACCCTATCTAGAAAAATTGTTAATATTATTTCCATTTTGGGCATTGTTGCAACCATAATTGCAACCATCTATTTTATCCGATTAGGTGTCTTCAAGGACATCAATGCACTAAGAGGACTAGTAGGGCAATCTGTCATTCTCGGTCCGATTATTTTCATGTTAATTCAGATTATTCAAGTGGTTATTCCGATTATTCCTGGTGGTGTTAGCTGTGCTGCAGGGGTCTTGATTTTCGGGCCAACAATGGGCTTCGTCTATAATTACGTTGGTATTGCACTTGGCTCTATTATCATTTTCTTATTAGGTCGTAATTATGGGAAACCATTCATTATGAGCCTTGTCAGTGATAAAACATATAACAAGTATATCGGTTGGTTAGACAATGAAAAACGTTTTGAACGATTGTTTGCTTTAGCAATTTTCTTCCCGATTGCACCGGATGATGCGCTTTGTTTAATGGCCGGTTTAACAAAAATGTCTGTGAAAAAATTTACTCTGATTATTTTATTAGCAAAACCTGCTTCTATCTATTTATATAGTCTTGCGTTAATTTATGGCGGTACATTTTTAACTAGCTTACTGGGAATGTAAAATAAATAAAAAAGCGAACGGACTAAATCAAAACTCTGCCTGTGTCAGTTTGATTTAGTCCTTTTATTATGGAATTTTGGTAGAAACTGGGGGACTTTTGATGTTTAGTTATTTTAAAAATAGTATTGTGAATACGGTAGATTTTCTTAAAGGGACAACGGCGTATTTTCGCGATGTGCTCTTGATGCACGGATTTATGTTATTCGTTCTATTGCCTTTATTGACAAGTTTGTCCAAATTGGTACTCAAAGAAGGTGGGATTGATTATATTTCCTACGATAACTTAGGGGCAATTGCTACGCAACATCCCTATGTCCTTTTGACTTTTCTACTAATTGGGCTGTTAATTTTACTGGCGCTCTTTTTTGAATTTACCTTTTTATTGCTTAGTGTTTATTTTATTAAGAAAAAGCAACCAATTACTCTAACGCAATTATTGCACGGCACCTTGCTTCAGATCAAAAAAGTTCGAGGAATTACCTTTCTGTTTTTCCTGGCATATTTCTTTTTGATTTTACCATTAAGTGGGTTAACCTTCCGCTCTTATTTATTAACAAGAGTTAAGATTCCAGCCTTTATCTTAGATTTTATTTTTGCAAATCGCGTCATTATTATTATTGGTTTCGTATTGTTAGAACTGATTATCTTATATTTAGCGATTCGACTTGCTTTTGCCCTTCCAGAGTTGATTTTACGTGATGTTGGTTTTCGTGAGTCTTTAAAACGTAGTTGGCAAATTACAAAGCGACGCTTTTTCCAGATTTTAGGACAATTTATTATCATTGGTGGAACTGTTTTAGGGATTTTTACGGCTGGCTATTTCTTGATATTTTTAGGTCAAACCGCCGTCGAAACGTTTAAACCTGAGTGGTCTTTACCTAGCGCTGTCATCGCTATGACGCTCCTTCAGGTTATGATGCTCTTAAACTTGGTGTTGTCTAGTGTTGCTATTTTTTACATTATTGTTGATGATATGGAGGATGAAGGGATTTTGCCTGACACGCCAGAATGGTTCACCCCGAAATCAGAGGTTCGGGTAGAATGGACCACCTTCAGAGTCGTTCTTTTTTGTTTGATTGCAATCATCTTCGGAATTGGTGTAGGCACCTATAATACGAATTACTTAAGTCATACACCTGACCGAAAACCGGTTACCATCTCCCATCGTGGTGTTAATGGTAACAATGGCGTTCAAAACACCTTGGACTCTTTAATCGAGACCAATAAGGCAAAACCTGATTATGTTGAAATGGATATTCAAGAAACCAAAGACCATCAATTTATTGTCATGCACGATTTTAATTTACGGGCGTTAACGGGCGTTAATAAACGACCGAATCAATTAACACTTAAAGAATTAACGAATATGAATGTCACAGAAAATGGTCAAACTGCTAAAATGGTTTCTTTCGATGATTATTTAGCCAAAGCCAATCAATTAAAACAACGTTTATTAATTGAAATCAAAACCACGCCTCAAGATAGCCCTGATTTAGTACAGCGCTTTGTCAAACAATACCGTGAAAATATTTTAGAAAACGGCCATATCCTTCATACCTTAACCTATGATACGGCGATGGCCTTAAAGAAAGAAGAACCACGCTTTTATGTAGGCTACGTTATTCCTTTCAACATTGTGGGACCGCCTAAAATGCCAGTTGACTTTTTTACTATGGAATACAGTACAATGAATCGTAACTTTGTAAATGCCGCTCATCATGATGGGAAAAAGGTTTATGCTTGGACAGCAAATGATGAAGATGTTATGACACGAATGATTTTTTATGGCGTCGATGGCATCATTACCGATCAGCTCAGTCTACTGAACGAAACAATGAAAACCGATTTAGAAAATCCAACATACTCCGATAAACTGTTGAATTTCGCTATTGGAATGGGTTAAAAAAAGAGCCAATCTGCTGAGCAGATTGGCTCTTTTACGTTCATGTTAGTTGTTTTTACCAAAAATTCTTAAGAAAGCTAAGAATAAGTTGATGAAGTCAAGGTATAATTGTAATGCGAAGAAAACGGCCATCCCAGTACCTGCTTGATCACCTGTTTGCGCATAGACTTGGCGTATACGTTGGTTATCATAAGCAGTAATCCCTGAGAAAATTAGGACCATTAAAATGGAAATAAAGAATTCTACAGCATTACTGTGTAAAAGGAACATATTTAGCAACATCGCAATGATGATTCCGATTAAGGCACTATAAGCGGCATGACCAACTGCTGATAGGTCTTTCTTCGTAAAGACACCTACTAATGACATCGCGCCAAAGGTAGCTGCTGCACTTAAAAATGCGCCGGCCACTGTTCCACCAGTATACATTAATAACGTCACGGATAAAGTGACACCATTTAATAATGCATACGCAACAAATCCTGCAATCGCAATGGTTGGATTCTTCTGTGCTTTTGCGCCTAGATATAAAACTAAGCCAATTTCAACAAGCCAAATCATCCAAAAAGCTAAGCTTGATTGGAATAAAGTAGCTAGAACGGGTAAAAAGACAGTTGTCATTGCATAAGCCATGATTGCGCTAATACCAATTCCTAACGCTAAAAATCCGTAAATTTTGGCATAAAATTTATTCAAACCTGTGCCAGTTTGGATATACTCTTGATTATTCATAAGTTAAAGTCCCTTCTTTCTCTGTTAGTTCATCAATCGTCACTTGGGGTGGTTGAACCATCACCACTGCATCTAACACGCGATTTTCTTGCTCATTAACAGCCTCAACTGAAATGGTAATCACATCTTTCATTTTGTCGACTTTGATTACTTCTAATTGGAAAGTCAATGTTTCGTAATGAAAAACGGGTTCCACAAAGTTCACAGAGAAATTCACAACATGTGAACCTGGTCCTGGTAAATGTTTTGAAATCGCACTAGTGATAATTCCCATCAGCATAATTGATGGTACGATTGGTTTTTCATATTCTGTTTTTTGGGCATAATCATGTTGGATATATAAAGGATTCGCATCATTGGTCAAGCCCAAGTAAAGTAATAAGTCCTTGTCTTCAATTGACTCTGTCAAGGACAACGAATCTCCCTCTTCGATATCTTCGATGGTTTTGCCTAATTTTCTCGGTTTTCCGATATTCAAATTAGTACACCTCCGTTATTGATAAGATAATTGTACCAAAATGTACTTAAAAGGCAAGTTAAAAAGTAGTCTTTAAAGGATGTTTAAACAAAACCAACTTATCTACCATGCTAGATTTTAAAAACAAACAACGGAACAGGAGCAGCTTCTTATTTTTTGAAGCCAGATACCCCTGTCCCGATTTTGTTTCTTTTTATTATAAAACGTTTCTAGTTGTGTTACTTAGTAATGTTTCGTAAGCTTGTTCAAATTTCTGAACATCGCCAGCGCCCATAAAGACCACCACTGCATTTTCAAAATCTAGTAAAGGTGACACATTATCTTCGGTAATTACTTGTCCACCTTTTTGAATTTTTTCACCTAAATCTTCAATGCGTACCTCGCCTTGTGTTTCACGCGCAGAGCCAAAAATATTACATAAGAATACTTCATCTGCTAAATCCAGTGCTTCAGCAAATTCATCCATTAAGGCAATTGTTCGTGTAAATGTATGTGGCTGGAAGACAGCAATAATTTCTTTGTCAGGATATTTTTGACGAGCGCCATCAATCGTTGCTTTAATTTCAGCTGGATGGTGCGCATAATCATCAACAATAATCATGTCACTGACTTTTTTCTCGCTAAAACGACGTTTTACACCTTTAAAACTTAGCATTTCTTCTGCGACTTTTTGCATATCAAGTTTTTCAAAATAAGCCACAGCAATCACACCTAGCGCATTCATGATATTGTGATGGCCAAATGCTGGTAAGACAAAATGACCTACAAAATCATCCTTGTGATAAACATCAAAAGATGAGCCTTCCGTTGTTCGTTGAATATTTCGTGCTTGGATATCATCCTCTTCACTGACGCCATAATAATAAACTGGCACTTCTGATTCTAACTGACGAAGATACTTATCATCACCATAAGCAAAAATTCCTTTTTTGACTTGATGAGCCATTGTTTGGAACGCTGAAAAAACGTCCTCAATGCTCTTGTAGTAATCTGGATGATCAAAATCGATATTGGTCATAATCGCATAATCTGGTGAATAAGCCAAGAAATGACGGCGATACTCACACGCTTCAAATGCAAAGAAATCAGCATCTGGTTCGCCGTGGCCAGTGCCATCACCTATTAAATAACTAGTTGGATTGATACCACTTAATACATGTGCTAGCAAACCAGTCGTACTTGTTTTCCCGTGTGACCCTGTTACAGCAATGCTTGTATAGGGTTCGATAAAACGAGCAATGAAATCGTGGTAACGAATTACTTCTGCGCCTAATTCGATGGCGCGGGCGATTTCCTCATGGGTATCTGGAAAAGCATTTCCAGCAATAACAATCATGTCTTTATCAATATTATCTGCATTAAATGGTAAAATAGGGACACCTGATTTTTCAAGATCCCGTTGTGTAAAGAAATACTCTTCTACGTCTGATCCTTGAACGTTGTAGCCTTTTTGGTGTAAGACCAACGCTAATGAGCTCATGCCAGAACCTTTAATTCCGACAAAATGGTATAATTTGTTCTCTTGATTTCCCATTATAATCCTCTTCTCTGTCACTATATAAAACATACCTTTTTTAAAAAAATTTCAATCATACGAGATTCATTATCGTATAAAACAAAAAAATAATCAACTATTAAAACAGAATAAAAAACTTACATGTTTCAATTCCACATGCAAGTTTCATCTCTTAACTAAAATATTTACTGTTTTCTAATACAGAACTTGAATCTTCTAGCATCCCACTTAATGGTTTATCCAAGATACCCTTTTTCTTTTCTTCTGTCACAGGTGCTTCCGGCTCCACTTGAGCATTCGCTTTAGCTAATTTTTTCCCATAAGCAGTTTGACTTTTAGCATTTTTCTTTGCAGCATTCAAACGGGAACGCGAACGTAAATCCAACGCATCTTCGCCAAAACGTTCTAAGTCTGGTTTGATTTGTTGATATTGTCGTCTAGTTAAAGGAATCTCAGGTTCTGAGGTTGGAATATTAAACTTCCGCACCGTTGGATCTTCTTCCGTATCTTTCACTTGAAAAGCCGTTGGTTCATCATCAAGAATGACATATGAACGCCGATCTTTTTTCATTGCTTTTAGCAACTCTTCTTCAGTAAAACTAGGTTCCTGTTCCTCAGGAATCACAGAAGCCGGGATATATTTAGGAACAAAATAAGAAGGTGTCGTTTTCTGCACTAATGGTGATGCGGCAGGTCTACTTGGTTTCGCTACGACTTCTTTTTTTTTATACGTTTGTGTCCAGCCATTTCCTTTTGGCGTCCCAAAAAGGCTATTATTTTTTTTCGTTGCTTGTTTATTTTTCGTTGCTTTACTAGCATGTTTTGTGTAGTCTGGCAAATTAGAACGATGACGTGCTAATTGCTCTTGTTGTGCTGCCGTTAATTGTTGTGTTTGTTTATTTGTAGTTGATTGATTCGTTGTTGGTTGTTGGACGGATGGTGTGCTTTGTCTAGTATCTTCGGCAGATGTTGCAGTTCTTCTGCTACCAGACATTGCTTTACCAATCAGATCATCTTGAAATAAGTTACGTTCATTATCTGTTGGTAATTTTACGCCCTGTTCATCATCATATGCTGGAAAACGGAAATGTTTTCTCTTCACTTGAGCATTATCCATTGCGGTCATTCCTTTTATTTTTCTTTCTCATTAGTTTAACACATTCTCAATGAATACTAAAGAACTTGCCTGAATTTTTAAGAGAACAAAAAAAGAAACCTCCGTTTAAAAAGGTTTCTTTTTTGTTTATTTATCTAGTTGTAATTTGGCAAAGTCCGCTTTGACTTGAATGAATGACTGAAACAATTGTAAAAACTGAAAGAGTCGCGCCCGATTTTCAAATTCACTTCTTGTTTGCGGTAATGGTTTTGTGCGATAGGTTTCATAAACGGTCTTAATTCGATTCATAATTTCTTGTCCATCATTATTCTCTGCAAATGTTTCTGCCGTATATTCCAACAATTGTTGAATATAGCGAACTTGTTGCGCATCAACAGTAATATCTTCTAATAATTCCAACATGTTTTTTAGAATATTACTTTGCATTTTTCTCATCGCAAAGTACTCTAAATAGTACGTATTGGTAGACAGCAATTGATTCTCGGCATGATTTTTGGCCCACGTCTCGCCTGTGCGAATAAAGGTTTTTAAATCTGCACAATGCATGACCAAATTTCGCTCTCCTGTAGCGTTGTTTAAATGTAGCGCCATTTCCCTTAAAATTTTACGAAACATTGTTTCAATGACTTCTTGGTCTTCTCTTAAACGTTTTTCTGTATCAGGCATATAGGAATTAGCTAATAACGCTAGTCCCACACCAATACTCATTAATAAAAACTCATTTCCAATAATCGCCCAAGAAAGATTTTTTTCGACTAAATAATGAGTTACCAAAACTGAACTCACAACAATCCCATCAGATAATTGAAAATACACAGCTGCTGGAATAAATAATAACAAAAAAATACCAAAAGCAATCGCTGTAAAACCCAAAAAAGTAAAACAAATATACGCTAAAATAGTTGCTAAAGCTAAGGATAACAAACGATAAATTCCTGTCATGACAGATGTTTTTTTCGTGCTAGTAACACTTAAAACCGAAATAATCCCTGCCGAAGGGGCATAAAGTAATCCCAGTTTTTCCGCAATAATCATTGCTAATGCAGCGCTAATGGCTGTCTTGACTGTTCGTAAACCAATTTTCATGCATACTCCCCTTAAAAAATAATAATTCTTCACTTTTCTCTAGTAATTTTACCTCTATTTCGGTTATCATTAAAGAGAAAAGTTATTTAGGAGCGAATATTTATGATAGTGGGTCGATTTCGTTTAGGCATGCGAACGTTAAAAACAGCAATTGCTGTCATGCTGTGTATTCTTTTATTTCAATTTTTCCATCGTGGCTCACCTATGATTGCCTGTTTAGCAGCTGTTTTTTCGCTAAGACAAGATTTAAATACCAGTTTGTCTTTTGGAAAATCGCGCATTATTGGAAACACATTGGGTGGCTTTTTAGCTTTGCTTTATGTATTAGCACAAGATTATTTTCCTAATCAACACTTAGTAGAATTACTGCTGCTACCACTTTTAGTCATTATCGTCATCGTTGTTTCTGATGGGATTAATAACAATGCTGGAATCATTTCTGCAACTGCGACACTTTTAATGATTTCTTTAAGTATTCCGCAAAGCGATTCCTTTCAATATGCAATGGAACGTGTGTTGGATACATTCATTGGGACCTTTATAGCGATTGGTTTAAACGTCTTTTTACAACCTAAGCCAGCAGAAGAAGCCCATGAAATTTCTGAAGATTTAGCTGAATTAGAAAAGAAAGAAAAAGAACTAGAAACTTTACGCCAACAAGTTCAAGCGCGGATTGCTGCAGAAGAAAACACTGACGACAAGGCAAATAAATAAAGAAACAGCCGATTGAAGAGAATAACAATCGGCTGTTTCTTTATAGTTCCCAATTCGTTTTTGCTTGAAAGTTGGCGGCTGCGCCAATCAAGTTAGCATCATTTTGATAATGGCAGGTCACGATTTCTGGAACAAAATCTTTTAATTCAAAGGTCTGTAAATGCGTTAGCATCCGGCGATTAATCTCTGCTAATAAGCCTTCTTTAGCAGAAACACCGCCTCCGAGTACAATCATTTCAGGATCATAAGAAAACTGTAAGCCGAATAATCCTTGTGTTAAATAATCATAAAAATTATTGACTTCTTCGCGAGCAATCTCATCCCCTCGTTGTGCCAGTTCAAAAACTTCTTCTCCTGTCACCGCCTGTTTTTCGACTCCAATTCGTTCACAATAGCGCTGAGCCATCTTGACAGCTGTGCCAATTTCACTGAATGTTTGGCCATTACTTAAAAAGTTCAGTCCGAACTCGCCTCCATATAAATGAGCGCCTTTGTACAATTCACCATTGCGAAAAATCGCTCCGCCAATTCCTGTCCCAATAACGACAAAAAGCACTTCTTTTTTTCCTTTCGCCGCGCCTTCATATATCTCAGCTAAACCAGCACAATTCGCATCATTTTCGATAGTCACTGGTAAGCCAAACAACGCTTCTAATTCTTCATAAATGTTAAAATGATGAATATATGGAATGGCGGAAATCCCTAAAATCTGTTGACTTTTTTCGTCAACTACTCCAGGTGAACTAAAAGCAACACCACTAATCGACTCATTTCTTTTGTCTGCATAAACCGAATATAAATGCGCTTTCATTTCTTCCCAAGAGCCAGGTGTTGGAAAGCTCCCTTGATTTGTTAATTCTTTGCCTGTCCAAACGCCGTATTTCACGGAAGAACCGCCAAGATCAAATGCTAAAATTGCCATATTTATCCATCCTTTTCTACTTCTGTTTTCTTATTTCTTCGATACGTATACGGTCCATGATAGGTCTCATCAGGATTTTTCGTCAAGCGAAATTTCAACGGAACATAGTCAATGCCGCCTTTAACAAAAGGATGACATCGTAAAATCCGTGCTACCCCCATCGTTGTTCCTTTGACACTTCCATGTGTATGAATTGCATCAATCATATATTGTGAACACGTTGGGTAATAGCGACAACGTGCAGGCAATCCTGGAGAAATAAATCGTTGATAAAAACGAACACCGCCGATTAACGGATTTTTCATAAAGTGCCTTCTTTCTAACTAATTCTTACTAAAGAATAGCTTGTTTTTTCATGTTTGGCAAGTCTTAGTTACGAGAAATTACACCAGGTGCACCTATGACGAATTCTTACATTTCTGTTGCTATCCAAATGAAAAAAAACGTGCTACACTATAAAAAAAAGGAATGGAGGCTTAGTAAATGGGATTAAAATTTGAACGTTCCAATGACTTAGATAAACTCTTCGATTCTTTCGCCGTTGATCCATTAAAGAAAGAAGTACCTCTTGAAGAACTGGCAAAACAACGACAAGAAGTAAAAAAAGAAGAAGCAAAAAAACAAGCAAAAGAGTAATTTTGCTTGTTTTTTTCTATAGAAATTTTTCAATTGCTGTCCAAGCTGCTTCTTTTCCTTCTTTTGTTTCAGAAGAGAAAATAATAAAGTCATCTTGTTTATCAAAATTCAAGGCTTTTTTGATGACACTCTCGTGTTTGTTCCATTTGCCCCGCGGAATTTTGTCTGCCTTAGTTGCCACAATAATAACTGGCAAATCATAGTATTTCAAAAATTCATACATTTGGATATCATCTTGGGTCGGCGGATGACGTAAATCAATTAAAGAAACGACTGCACGTAATTGCTCACGTTGCGTGATATACGTTTCAATCATTTTTCCCCACTTCGCACGTTCTGTTTTAGAAACTTTGGCATAACCATAGCCAGGAACATCCACAAAGTGTAAGGCGTCCTCAATTAAATAAAAGTTTAGCGTTTGCGTTTTACCAGGTTTGCCTGAAGTTCTTGCTAAATTTTTACGATTAATCAAGGTATTAATAAAAGATGATTTCCCAACGTTCGAACGTCCAGCTAAAGCAATCTCCGGTAATTGAGATTCAGGATATTGTTTAGGGGATACCGCACTAATCACGATTTCTGCATTATGTACGTTCATTGTTTTCCTCCGTTCTTCTATTCAGTCTTTCATTCAAAAGCTTAACAAAAACAGCTCTTTCGGAGATCCGCCGAAAGAGCTGTTTTCAGCTTCAATCTTATACAGCTTCTTTATCTTTTTTGTTATAAATAATTGTTGGTTTACCTGTACCTTCAGCGGCCATTTTAGTAATGATAACTTTTTCAATGCTTTCATCTGAAGGAACATCAAACATTACGTCCATCATAATTTCTTCAATGATTGAACGAAGTCCCCGTGCGCCAGTATTACGTTCAATGGCTTTGGCTGCGATGGCTTTTAATGCTTCTGGTTCAAATTCTAATTTAGTGTCATCAAGAGACAATAATTTTTGATATTGTTTCACCAAGGCATTCTTCGGTTCTGTTAAAATTCGAACCAAATCATCATTCGTTAATTTATCAAGCGCAGCCATTACAGGTAAGCGTCCAATAAATTCTGGAATTAAACCAAATTTCAATAAATCTTCTGGAATAATATGTTGCATGATGCTTTCTTCTTCATTTAAAGCAGAATTAGTTTTACCAAAACCAATAGTTTTTTCGCCTAAGCGGTTTTTAACAATAGTTTCAATTCCATCAAATGCTCCACCAACGATGAAGAGAACATTCGTTGTGTCAATTTGGATAAATTCTTGATGTGGATGTTTGCGGCCCCCTTGTGGTGGTACACTTGCAACTGTTCCTTCAAGAATTTTTAGTAAGGCTTGTTGAACACCCTCACCTGAAACATCTCGAGTAATCGAAACATTTTCACTCTTACGGGCAATTTTATCAATCTCATCAATATAGATAATGCCCTTTTCCGCACGTTCAACATTATAGTCAGCAGATTGTAGTAATTTTAAAAGGATATTTTCAACATCTTCCCCTACATAACCTGCTTCTGTTAAACTGGTCGCATCAGCGATTGCAAAAGGTACATTTAATGTTTTTGCTAACGTTTGAGCCAAGAAAGTTTTACCTGAACCTGTTGGTCCAATTAAACAAATGTTACTTTTTTGCAATTCAACGTCATCTTGAGTTGCAGCTGTTTCAGATTGATTCACACGTTTATAGTGATTGTAAACAGCAACAGAAAGTGTGCGTTTTGCACGTTCTTGTCCAATAACATATTCATTTAAAACATTTAAAATTTCTTGGGGTTTTGGCACATCCGTTAATTCTCGGACTGCTTCATCATAAAATTCTTCATCAATAATCTCTTTACATAGATCAATACATTCATTACAAATATAGACACCCGGACCAGCAACAATTTTTTTTACTTCTTCTTGTGTTTTCCCACAAAATGAACAACGAACGGTCCCGTTATTATCCGTATTGTCGTACATGTTCGTCACCCCTCTAAAAATCAAAAAATGACTGTCATCACAGTCTCTCATCATAATAGCACAAACCACTTTAAAATGCGAACATCTCAGATAGAAAGTTTTATTGTTCTTAGACTTCTTATGGTATACTACATTATATAAAAGCACTTTCATAAAAAGTGATTGTGTTGAAACAAATTGGAGGAATTGTGATGTTAGAACAAATTTTACTAGGTACCTATACTCGAAGAGCCAGCCAAGGCATTTATAAAATTGCATTAGATACGACACAAGGTCGTTTAACAGAAGCGACACTTTTGTTAGAAGAAACGAGTCCTACCTATCTTGCTCTGAGTCAAAAGGGCGAACTTTTTAGCGTCACTAGTGTTGACGGTGAAGGTGGCACTGCCGCTTATCAACCAGAAATGGACCATTTTAACTTATTGAATAAAGTAACTGAGGAAGGTGCGCCGCCATGTTATGTAGCTGTTGACGAAAACCGACAACTTGTCTATGCAGCAAATTATCACCAAGGTATCGTTCACGTGTATCGTATCTTAGAAGATGGTTCTTTGGAAGATGCTGACAAAGTGATTCATACAGAGCCAACTGGTCCTCATGAAAACCAAAACAATGCCCATGTTCATTACACAGATTTAACACCTGATCAACGCTTAGTCGTCTGTGATCTAGGAACCGATCGTGTGTATACGTATAATGTTAGCTTAGATGGAAAGCTTTCTGAAATCGCTCAATTCGTGACTGAGCCAGGGACTGGTCCACGTCATTTAGTGTTCCATCCAACAAAATCATTGGCTTATTTATTTGGTGAATTAGATAGCACTGTTTCAGTTCTTTCATATGATGAAACAGATGGTTCTTTCACTGAATTACAAAAAGTTTCTACTTTACCTGCTGATTATGATGCGTTTAATGGTGGTGCTGCAATTCGTATTTCTTCTGATGGCCGTTTCCTTTATGCTTCAAACCGTGGCCATAACTCGATTGCTGTCTATGCTGTTTCAGAAAATGGCGAAGCGATTGAACGAATTCAATTAATTTCAACAGAAGGCGATATTCCGAGAGATTTTGATTTAGATCCTTCTGAAGATTTCATCGTTGTCGCTAATCAAGACTCTGATAACTTAACACTTTATCGTCGGAACCAAGAAACAGGCTTATTAGAAATGATTCAAAAAGATGTTGCTGTTCCCGAATGTGTTTGTGTTTTATTTGTATAATTAAGTTGACTATTTCCTTGGAAAATAACAGGAGGTCGGGACAGAAGTGTTTAACTCCGAGAAATAAGAAGGAATTTCCGAAAATTGTTCTTTAATTTTTGGAGAATTTCGGCTTATTTCCGAAGGAGTTGCTTTTGTTCCCGCCGTTTATCAGTTTTTGAGCGTGGAGCAAAAATCCAAAGTGATTTTTGTCCCACGCTCCCTGTTTTCTTATTTTAAACGATGGATTGGTTCTCCAATTCTTTAACGTATAAATAAAAAGAGCCAAAGTCTAAGCGATTCATTTGTAAAGATTCATGAATTTTTGTGAACCCTTTACTTTCGAAAAATCGAATCATTCTATGGTTTGTATGATTAGTTTGAGCATACATTTTACGTCTTCCTTCCCAGACTGCTCGTTTCTCCAATTCATGGAACAACAAACTGCCATAACCCTTGGCAATATAATTAGGCGAAGTTGCAAAGCGCTTTAACCAAACAAAGTCTTGTTCCTGCTCCATACAGAACGTTGCCATTGAAAAAATCATTTCTTCGTGCACTAGCAAATACAACCGTTTTTTTGTAATGTCTTCTTGGATATCTTCTTGAGAAGGGTAGTCCTTTGTCCACTGTGTAATGCCCACAACATCCATGTATGCCTTTACTTCTGTTAAAAATTGAAGAATAATCGGTAACTCTTTCTCATCAGCCACTCTAATTTTCATTGTTTATTCTCTTAATAAGGTAACAATAGAATCGACAAGACAATCACACTAATAATGCCAATGATGGTCGGTACACTCGTCCGTTTTAAAATTCTGATGGGACTAACTCCTACTGTTGATGCGACAATCATGACAACTGCTGCTACAGGAGAAATCGTTCTAGTTAAATTCGCGATCATCTGCATTGGCAAGGAAATTAAGATGCCATCAATCCCAGCTTTTTCGGCAATTCCAGGGATTAGTTCGATAACCGCATAAAACATTGCCAGTCCACCACCGCTTAAAATTCCAAAAAGGGTCGTTGCACCGCTGAAAATTAAGGTCGTGACAATTCCTGCTGAACTTGATGCTTCGACAGATGCCATAATACTATCAATAATTCCTAACGTTTGAATCGCAGACGTGAACAATGAACCGCCTACGACAAGCATCACAACTTGACTAAACCCTTGCCCCATTCCTTTAAACATCTCGACAGCCGTATCTTGAACCTTTTTAAAAGATTTCAAGCGAAGCGTCTCAACCAATACCGCAATGAAGAAAGAAATAAATGTAAGAACAAAAATATCCATCGTTATTCCTTTAATAAACATTCCTGCGATTCCCACTCCAACAATTAATAATAGCGGTAATATTGGCAATATTGCATAAAATTTAGGAACATCAAATTCTTTTTGTTTGCTTAAGCCCTCTTCATTTAATGAAACATAGGCAGCCTCACCTTCTTTTTTATCGCAGTATTTTTGCCAGAAGTACTGTGCAACCGCAATGATTAATAACGATGGCAGCGAAATTTTGGCATTCCATACAACATAATTTAACACATCATAACCAAGGGTATTTGCGGCGATTACGTTATCCGCGCCTAAAGGTGTTGGCATGATAGTTGCCGTCATTGCAATCACACCTGCAGCAGTTAATGATGAAATCCCCATGCTGGCTAGCATCGGATATAATATAGACATTAAAATAATCGCTAAGCTTGATGCACTAGGAACTACTAGTGACATTAAATTTCCAATCAAAAAGACCACAGGGACAAATAACGATTTACGTTTAATCTTCATTAATGGTTTCACCAAAAAGTTGACAGCCATCTGATTGGCCCCGATTGCATTCATATAGCCTGAATAACCAAAAAGAATCATAATTACAATTCCTGCTGAACTCACTTGTGCAATAATTGTATCTTTAAACTTCAAGAAAATATCAAATAATCCAAAACCGGTTCCTTCTCCTGCAGGATAAATGGGATGTCCTAACATCCATGCACAGGCAAGTAGAACAAGCGCACCAATAATTAAGCTGAGTGCGGGATGATAATTTTTTACAATCAAATAGGCTACAACAACTAAAACGACCAATACCAATAAACTTTCAATCATACTTATCCTCCTTCAGTTAATTAACCGCTTTCATTTTTTCAACAACCCATTTTTGAAAAGCTTCAACGTTTACATCTATACAGGCAACGGCATTCGTGTTTTTATGATACTTCATTTTTAAATCCGCAACAGTAGCTCCCGCAGCTGGACCTTCCAAAGCAACTTCAATGAACGTTTCAGTTGTCTCAAATAATTCTGGTGAAGTTAAATAGGCAATCGCACAGACATCATGCATTTTCAAACCTGTAGTTAAACTGCCGCCTCTATAATGACGGAAAAGACCATAAAACATTTCCCCAACTCTGCCAAGCGCTCTGATGGCTGTTACTTCATGATTCGTTAACACAGCTTGACTTGTAACATCTAATCCTACCATTGTTAGCGGGACACCTGATTGGAAAACAATTTGTGCAGCGTGTGGATCGACATACGTATTAAATTCGGCACTTGTATTTGTATTTCCCCTTGCTAATGAGCCACCCATCATGACGATTTCTGCAATATTTTCTTTGACTTCTGGATAGAGGGTCAGTAACAAAGCAATATTCGTTAATGCAGCAATTGGAACAATGGTCAAAGGAACATCACTAGACAGAATTTCTTTTCGCATAGCTTCCACTGCATGAATATCTAAACACGTAGAGATAGGTTGCGGAAACTCAAAGCCATCCATGCCAGTCTCCCCATGAATCTCAGCAGAATCTTCCAATTGAATAAGTAACGGACAATTACACCCCTTGGCTACAGGAACCTTTTTCCCAAAAAAATCGACAAGTTTCAAGGCATTATTTGTTGTTTTTTCTACATCTACATTCCCTGCAACCGTCGTTATTAAGCGAACTTCTAGGTTAGGATGATTCAGTGCAATCGCTAAAGCTACAGCATCATCAATTCCTGGGTCCGTATCAATAATGATCGGTCTTTTCTTTGTATCCATTTTTCTTCCTCCATTCACATTTAGGAAAAACATTTCCGGAAACGTTTTCTCAATTTGAGATTAACAGCGCTTTCATTAAAAGTCAAGCAGAATTTCTAAATAATAAATAATTAGGCTTTTTCTTGACTTTCTGCTTTTAGAATGCTTACTATAAAAAAGAGTTCAGTGAAAGGACGAAAATGATGAATATTAAAGATATTGCAAAATTAGCTGGCGTTTCCGCTTCAACTGTATCCAAAATTATAAATAATAAAGATCAAACTATTAGTAAAGAAACCCGTGAGCGTGTCTTAAAAATCGTTCGAGATTACAACTACACACCTTACTCAGCAAATCTCGTCACAAATAGTACTACAAAAACCTTCGTGTTATTATTAAATAGCCATGAAACTTTTGAGGCTTGGGTTACGAGCTTTATTGATAAAGCTCAAGAAAATGGCTATAACTGCTTGATTTTAAATAGTCACGGTAGTTTAGAACAAGAACTGAAAAATATTACCTCGCCAACTTTAAAACAAGCCAGTGGCATTATTTGGGACCCAATCAATGAAAACAGTAAACAATACGCGAAATTTATAGAAGAATTAACGATTCCTTACTATTTCGTCAATCACTCAACTAACGAATTACCTTCTCTAGCGGGGCTTTATGAAGAAGCTAGTTATGTTTTAACCCGAGAATTATTACAGAATAACCATAAAAAAATTAGTTATTTCGTCACTAACCCAAAATATAAAGAAGCAATTATTGCAGGCTATAAAAAAGCCTTGTTTGATGTCAATTTACCCTTTAGTAAAGAAAATATTTTAACCACTATCCCTGCTGATTTCAGTAATCAGCTTATCACAGATGGGATTACGGGTATCCTTACCGATGACTATACCCAGGCTGTTTTTTTGGAACAGCTTTTAAAGCAGAGCGGTTTGCGAACCCCCGATAATTACTCTTTACTCGCAATTAAGCGAAAAATTGATCGTTCATTTTTACCTGATCATATTTCTTCCGTCTTATTAGATACAGAGACGTTTGGCAGCCAGTTAGCCTTATTATTGCTTAACAAACGCAAAGAAAAAACAGCCTTGATTAATGAGGCTGAAAAATTGGTGCTAGATCACAAAAATACATTAGGCATGTCTAGTGTTAATCCACATAGCAAAATGATTGTAGTGGGTAGTTTAAACGTTGATAATTATCTGTATTCAACAAATTTACCACATAACGGCAAAACAAATTTTTTGTCTAGCTATGCTAAATTCCCCGGCGGAAAAGGATTAAATCAAGCTGTTGGCTTAACCAAACTGGGGCATCAGGCCACCTTAATTGGTTGTTTAGGCTCAGACACAGATGCGAATTACTTATATAAAGAATTAGAAAAATACCACGTTACGACAGATGGTATCACACGTATTCAAGATACTGAGACTGGTCAAGCTTATATTTATGTTGAGACAAGCGGCGACTCCATGATTTCAATCTTACCTGGTGCAAACACAGCGCTTACGCCTAAAAAAATCGCACAGCAAAAACACCTATTTATGGATGCCAGTTTTTGTCTCATTCAAACAGAAATTCCTTTGTCTGCTGTAGAGAAAGCTTGTGAAATTGCCCAACATTCAGGCGTACCGATTATTTTAAAACCAGCTGCTATTCATCATATTCCAGTGAATATACTAGAAAAGGTTGATTTTTTCATTCCCAATGAAGATGAATTATTGGAACTTCAACCAGATACTGGCACATTAGAAGAGAAAGCGGCGTACTTCTTAGAAATGGGCGTAAAAAATGTCATTGTTACTTTAGGAAAAAAAGGCGTGTTATTAAAAACACCCCAAGCGTGCCACTATTTCCCTGCAACAGAAAATATAGCTGTGGATAGTACTGGTGCCAGTGACAGCTTTATCAGCGCGCTCGCCTCCTATCTTTCGAAAGGTTATCCGACTGAAGCAGCCATTCAAATAGCAATTCAGGCTGCAGGATTTTCAGTTTCTAAAGAAGGGGTGATTGATTCTTTAGTTGATCACGTCACTTTGGAAAATTATTTGATAAAAAAAGAACCCGCTCTTTTTGCTCATCGTAACACCTGTGTCGACTGACACAGGTGTTTTCCTGCTGAATATCTTGTTATTTTCTCATAAACCAATGAGAATTGTTCTTTTTTATTACAATTTATTAGGCGAACTATTATAATAAAAGAGAAGTTATTACTAAGGAGTGAGTCTCATCAAAACACAAGATGCCATAAAAACATTTTTACTTTCAAAGAAAACACAAAAAAAATTGGCTGTCTTTTTATACTTAGCAAAACAAACGAACCTTGATTTATCTAGTGTTGCCCGAAAATTCGATCTTTCTACTAAAAATTTATCAATTTATCTTCGTGAAATTCAAGAAGACTTAGCAACCCTTCCTGAAAATACCTTAGAGATTCAGATCCATCACGGAAAAATTTCATTACATACGACTTCCAATGATTTTCTTTCCCACTATTTTTTATTATTTAATTATTACTGTGTCCATTCTACTGACTTCATTCTTTTTCAAGCAATTATCAAAAAAGAAAACAATTCTGTCTGGAAAGTGAGTCAAGAAACTAATTTTAGCTCATCTTACATTTACAAACGGTTAAATAACATTAATAAACTATTTGGTTTGTATGGAATTTCCGTCCATTTTTCCCCCTCCGCGAGTAAAGTGATTACAGGTTCTGAATTTCAAGTCCTATATGCTTTTCTTGATGTCTACTGGACCATCTTTTTAAATACCTTAGCCTTACCACGTTATACCTCTACTTATTTTGAAGATATACTGACGCAACATATTAAACCAGAAATTCTTGAACGCTTGGAACACGCTTCTCTACTAAAATTAAATTTACTTTTACACATCGCAAAATATCGCTTTCCATATACTTGTGAAGATGATCTCCAAAAAGAATTTGAAGAACATCATTATTTAAGGCTTTTCTCAGACTCAAAACAAACTATTTTTTGTTCCCAATCAAATTTTTCAGAAGATCAACAGCGGGTTGTAGATATCATTGCACCCATTGCCATTGATAATTTTGATTCAGCAAAACGAGCCAAAGATTTACTGGCTGCTCTAAATGAAATTTCTTGCCCAGAATATTTCTACGTTGATTCTTTATTAACCAATTTTTGCGAAGTTTTTCAAATTCCAAAAATGCGTGAATTTGATCGTCATTACTTCTTACTTATTTTATTTAAAAATATTATCTATAACCAATTATTTATTTCACAGCAACCAAATACCGCAATTCTAGATTTTTTAGTCAATAAAAATAGTACTTATCAAAAAGATTTACAGAAAAAAATTTATGCTTTTTATCAAAACTTTTCAGCGCATTCCCCTTATCAGTTAAGATTTAAGGATCAGGAGAACCCAATTTGGACATGTGAATTGTTGTTACGAATTTATAAGCACTATAGTCCCCGCAAAAAAATTAAAATTGGTGTTGCATATTCTCGCGATTTTTACATTGCTAGCTTTATTATGATGAAAATCAAGCAAGCATTTAGTGAGGATATTATTTTTGAACGAACCGATTTTTCTAGTTGTGATATTGTGATTACTGACTATCCCTTATTTGATTTACCAAAAGAAATAGACCGAATTTACATTTTAGAAGAAGAATTAACCCGAGAAGATTGGGAACTAATTTTCAGTAAAATAAGTATCGCCATTTTTGATTTGCAATATTAAAACAAACATCAAGCGCCAACCTGTCTCACCAGCCATAATGAAAACAAGCGACCTACAAACCACTTCTGCCAGTTTTAGTCTGACAGAAAATAGTTTGTAGGTCGCTTGTATATTGCTGTTCTTTTCTACGTTACCTTCAAAGACAATCTAGTAAGTGGGTACACGTCGTACTTCAGTCCTTAAAGTGCTACGGTTCCACCGCTGATCAGTTTTTAAGCCTGAGACAAAAATCCAAAGTGTTTTTTGTCTCAGGCTCTTACATTTTTTCAACAAAGGTATTGCTAGGCGCTACTTGAAGCTGAAAACTAGTTTCTCTATCGAGATTCCTCATCAGTAGACTCAAATTTAAAACTTTTTTCTATAAAAGCGACTTCTTTTGCGTATGTTTTTACAAAAGAAGAATAGTCTTTGGGATCTTTGACCTTTTCCAATTGGTCAATAGAGACTTCTAATTCAAATCCTGTCCCATCTTTAAAGAGATAATATTTTGAGATGTCTGTATATCCTTGATTCCGTTTTAAAATATAGCCGGTTTGTACATCAGCAATTTTATCAATTGGGTATGCTTTGATAAACTCTTTACTTGTATCCAAATAATCAGAAAGACTGTTGACAAGATTGCCAGAAAGGTACATACCTGCCGATGTATAATAGTCTCTTTTTTCATAAAAACTGATATTGCCTAGATATTTTGTATCTGGATACTCCTCTGTAGAAGGTAAAATCAAAAAGTTCTTTCCGCCACTGGTTTCAATATCGGCGTCGCCGATAATTTCTATTTGGTAGCCTTGATTAAATAAAAGTTTATTTTGTTCTATTGTGACTTTTAGTGGTTTTTCTAAATCAACAGGTCCAGTTGTGGTAAGTCCAGCTTCTTTTAAAGGATAAACATCTTCTGATGAAGCGGAGTAATCCCAATAATCATCTTTCTCCGCAAGATCAATATATACTATAAAGCCAATTGCTACAGCAATGCCTATCCAAATAATTTTTTTGTTCTTTTTTTGTTTTTTCTTTTTTTTCGTCTGTGGTTTTACCACTTTTTTATTGGGGTTAGGAAGTTGCTTTGCTGTGTCTGTTCTTGTGACCGGAAAAAACGACCATTTTGGCTTTTGAAAAAGCGCATCATATGTATCATAAAAATTCTTTTGTTTAGCCATTTTTTCTCTCCACTAATTTTTTTGATAAGGAAATTTCCTCAGATGCTTCGGAGACTAATCTTTCATAATCATCTGTGATACTTTCCGACAACACTCGTATGGTACTTAAGATACCATTGGTTGCAAGTGTTATTTCTTCTGTTGACAATTTATCTTCTTTAATGCTTAAAAACCGTTCTGATGCTCGTAAAATCTCTGGTACCTTATGATATAAAAAATCACTAAAATGAGTAATTGCTTCAGGATACTTCACTAAGTGTTTAAAGATGCCCTTAGCGGAAGCAACACCCAGTTCTACTTGTTCAATTTTTTTTAAATTTCGTGACTTATTCGTTAGTTCGTTTAAATAAATAATTTGTTTTTTTAATTCGTCCATAATTCTTTGGTACATCTCTAGGTCACTGTCCGTTAGATGGTGCGTCGTTTGATATTTTTTTAGATTTTTTTTATAACGGAAATACGTACGACCATTTCTATAAATAACCCAACCAATGTACCCAGTCCCCACTAACAAAACCATTATCCCATTCAAATCATGTACTCCTTTTTAAATTAGTATATATTACTGAACACATTGTCCAGCTTAAAATTGACAAATAAGTATGAAATGTTACTCCCCCAATTACTTGTGCACTTTTATTGTATCATATAGGAAAATTGTTCTGTTCCGCATTTGGACAAATTGTCTAAATGTCTAACGAAATCTTTTTTTGTTTAATATGTAGCAAAAAACACTTGCAAGAATTGATTACTTCTCACAAGCGTTTTTTATTGTCTAAAACAACTATTTACATTTCATTTTATTAAATAGTGAATAAATAAATTACTGCAGCTAATGAAGCACCTAAGATAGGTCCCACAATTGGCACCCAAGAATAAGCCCAATCAGAATCACCTTTTGTTTTCACAGGAATAATTTGGTGCGCTAAACGAGGTCCTAAATCACGTGCAGGGTTAATTGCATAACCTGTAGGTCCGCCTAATGATAGACCTAGTCCTAAGACCAAAATCCCAACAAGCATTGGGTTAATGCCAGCCGCTAAGTCGTTTTGAGAAAAGGCTAGTAAGCCAAAAACCAAGACAAATGTGCCGATAATTTCTGTTAAAACATTGGCTGGATAGTTACGGACAGCTGGACCAGTGGCGAAGGTTCCTAAAATAGCACCTTTGTCTTCTGTAATGTTCCAATGGGGTAAATAAGCTAACCAGACAACTAAACCACCAATAAAACCGCCTAGGACTTGAGCTACGATATAAGGTAAAACCATGCCCCATTCAAAGTTTCCAGTAATTGCCATCGCAACTGTTACAGCAGGATTTAAATGCGCTGGACTCATATACCCAGACATGTAAACAGCTAATGTAACAGCAGCGCCCCAACCTAAAGCAATAACGACCCAACCAGAAGCAAAGGCTTTGCTTTTCTTCAAGTTAACTGCGGCACAGACGCCATCCCCTAGTAAAACTAAAATCATCGTTCCGAAAAATTCACCGAATAATTGTGTCATCATCGAAGTTCCCATTTTTTCTTCACCCTACTTTCAAATTTTTTAAATCTGATTCTTCAATTACTTTTTCTAATGTTTCAATGTGTCGTGCTCTTTCTTCCGCTGTCCATTGATAATGCTGTGCCATTTCTTCAATGACTCCCGTTTTCACTTGGTCCAAACGATCACGCATAAACAATAAGTGGTTGGTCCGTCGCAATAAAAAGTCGACGGGTGTTAAAGCCATTTCTTCTTCCATCGCATAGTTTAAAGAGACAGTTTCTGTTAAGGTTAAACCAGGAATTACTTTGGCATCATCAATCATTTCAAAAACAGTTGGCACGTTGGAGCCATATAAATGAGCTAAGTATAGTGCATCCTTTTCACTTAACCCTTTAGACACGCCATGTTTTGCCAACGCTTCTAATTCTTCGTCTACCGTTGCAGGGTTCAATTTCCCGCCTGAAACTGGATAGTTTTTAGAATCAATTAAGGTGAATTCTTTCTGGTATTCTTCTGCTAAGATGGTTTGAATCATTTTCATCGCACCTTCTGCCATTTTACGATAATCTGTTAATTTCCCACCAGCCAAAGTGAGCAAGCCATCCGCTGATCTTTCCAATGAGCTGCCTCGAGAGACAGCTGAAGGATTGACTTTATTTTCCACCAAACTGTCTTCTAGATGGTTTAGGACTTCTTCAATTTCTCGTTTATCTGTTTGATTTTTTTGGTATCTGTCAACGACATCAATGACTTCATCAATACTTTTATCTGAAAGTTTGCCATTGTTTCCCCCGTTATAATCTGAGCCACCGTTAGCAGAAATTAAAGGTCGTAAGCCAGCCCAGCTGGCTTCAATATCATCAATTGTCAATTGTACCTCTGGATAACGATTATTGACTACTTCCAATAGGTAATCCACATCACTTTGTTCTACTGTTGGATGTTGAAAGTCTCCATGGTAATCTGTATCCGTCGTCCCAAAATATGTTTTTTCTTCTCTTGGAACAACGAAGACCATGCGGCCATCTTGTTTACCTGTATCAAAATACGTTGGTTGAGGAACATTTAAACGGCTTTTGTCGACAACTAAATGAACCCCTTTGGTTGGACGCATTTGTGGTGTAAATGAATCATTTTTGTCTAAGCCTCTTAATTTATCTGACCAAGGACCAGTAGTATTAATCACAACATCTGCGTGAATCTCAAACTGTTCGTCAGTTAGTAGGTCCTTTGCTTGAATGCCAGTAATTTTCCCTTCATCATTGTATAAAAAGCCCACCGCTTGAACCCGACTCACAGCATGCGCCCCGTCAGCTACTGCTTGTTTAATATTTTCAATAACTAAACGAGCATCATTATTTCGATAATCTAAATAAACACCGCCACCTTGTAGACCTTCACTTTTTAGTTGTGGCTCACGTGCCAAAACCTCTTCTTTTGTTAACAAATAGTTGGCGTACTTGGTACCTGTTACATCAGCTAACTGATCATATAAATCCATTGCTATTTTGACAGAAAATAGATTAAATGTTGCATTTGGCTCATCATAAATCGGCAATAACATGGGATCCGCTTTAGGGATGTGTGGCGCAATGGATTGAACGACGGCTCGTTCTTTCACTGTATCTGCTACCACCTCCACGTCAAACGTTTTCAAATAGCGGATACCACCATGAACTAATTTGGTTGATCGTGAAGAGGTGCCCTCTGCGAAATCCTGCATTTCAATTAACCCTGTCTTCATTTTAGCGGAACTGGCTTGCAGGGCAACGCCTGCGCCAGTAATGCCACCACCAATAATTAAGACATCTAAGTGTTGTGTTTTTAAAGCGTCGATTGATTGTCGGCGTGTTTCTATTGAGAAAGTCATAGAAAATTCCCCTTTTCCATTTACTTATTTTTACGTTTGAATTGTTGGGTAGCTGCTACTGCTTGTTGCCAACCTTCATATAAATCTTCTCGTTCTTCTTCCGCCATAATGGGTTCAAATTGTTGTCCTTCTTCTTGGAATGCTTTGATTTCTTCTAAGTCTTTCCAGAAGCCAACCGCTAAGCCCGCCAAGAAAGCTGCGCCTAAGGCCGTTGTTTCTAAGTTATGGGCTCTTTGAACAGCAGTGTTTAAAATATCTGCTTGGAATTGCATCAAGAAATCATTGTTTGCTGCTCCACCGTCTACTTTTAAGACAGGAATGTCTATGCCTGTATCTTCTTTCATCGTGTCAATAATGTCACGAACTTGATACGCAACTGCTTGAAGTGTCGCTTTGACAAAATCTTCTCTCGTGGTACCGCGTGTTAATCCAAAGACAGCCCCACGCGCTTGTGAATCCCAATATGGTGCGCCCAAACCAGTGAATGCCGGAACCACATAAACTTCATTGTGCCCTGTTGACGCTTTGGCTACTGCTTCAGATTCCGCAGCCGTTTGCAACATTTTTAAGCCATCTCGTAACCATTGAATCGCTGAACCAGCCACGAAGATACTTCCTTCCAAGGCATAATATACTTTGCCGTTAATGCCATAGCCAATAGTGGTAAGCAGATTATTTTTAGAAAGTTGAGGTTCTTCGCCAGTGTTCATGACAATAAATGAGCCTGTTCCATAGGTATTTTTAACCATCCCAGGTTCAAAGGCCATTTGACCAAATAAAGCGGCTTGTTGGTCACCAGCCATCCCAGCGATAGGTACTTCACTTCCGTAAAAATGGTAATTTTTTGTTAATCCATACACTTCAGAGTTCGAAACGACTTTCGGTAACATCACTCGTGGGATATTTAAAAGATCCAAAATTTCTTGATCCCAATCTAAATCATGGATATTAAACAACATCGTCCGACTTGCATTTGAATAATCAGTGACATGAGTATCTCCCGTTAATTTCCAAACGAGCCAAGTGTCAATTGTTCCAAACATCAATTCTCCATTTTCTGCACGTTCTTGCGCACCTTCTACGTGATCTAAGATCCAACGAACCTTCGTTGCTGAGAAATAAGCATCAATGATTAACCCAGTTTTTTCATGAATCATTTCGCTGTAGCCATCTTCTTTTAGTTGATCAGCAATAGGTGTCGTTTGGCGTGATTGCCAAACAATTGCGTTATAAATGGGTAACCCAGTTGCTTTGTCCCAAACAACGGTTGTTTCCCGTTGGTTTGTAATCCCAATTCCGGCAATATCTGTAGGTTTCACTCCTGACTCAATTAAAGAACCTGCAATAACGGATTGAACAGAATTCCAAATTTCATTGGCATTATGTTCCACCCAGCCTGCATTAGGAAAATATTGAGTAAATTCCTTTTGTGAACTACCAATTTTGTTTCCTTTTTTATCAAAAATAATTGCACGAGAACTAGTCGTTCCTTGATCAATCGCCATAATGTATTTTTCTTCTGCCATGATAATTCCTCCTAAACGTTTTTGAAATCGTTTTCTTTATGTCCCTATCTTACAAACAAAAGAATAACTAAACATGTCAAAAACTTTTTTTATTTTAAAAAAATTGAAAGGATTTCTACTAAAACCAACAAAGACAACGCTTTCAATAATACTTTTATTATCTCTAATTTTTCAATAAAAAGAAACATTTTTGTTTAAAAAAGCCTAATTTTCGACTTTTAGTTGTAAAAAGGCTGGTGCGAGGATCAGACAATGTCCGTCACACCAACCTTTTGTTTATTTCTCCCGCAAGGTACGTATTTTCTTTTTTAATTGTTGCACATCATAGGTCGAACTTAATTCTGACAAAACATAGACTTCCGGTGTTCCTTGATAGCTCGTTTGCTGATAATTAGTTACAATTAAATCATATGTTTGCTCAGGCTGATACCTCTCCACCAGCGTGCCATTCATATTTTTAAGACTGAGCATTAATACTTGTGTTAACGCCGCTTGATAAAGAGCATCCATTGCTAAGTGAATCCCAATTTTTATTTCACCAATCATTTTAAATTCAATTAATGCCAACACGCTTAAATATTTGACCAGAGAAAGTTCATGCAAACTATCTCCTGGTTGATACGTTTCATCAAAACAAGCTAAAGCTTTTTCTAATAACGTTGTTGAAAAAGAAGCTAATTCCCGACTAGATAATTGCTGTTCTTTTTCCCAGATATGGGCCCGATCAAAAACTTCCAATTCTCCTTTAAAAAAATACAGTTTTCCATGAATTTGTGAAAAATAGTAAGCCATGGTTTTCTCAAGAGTAGGTTCAAATTTATGGGGCCGATAATACAAGACCACATTTTCCAAGATAAACGTATCAGCTAAAGAAACAGCGGAACGACGTCCCCGAATTAAGGAATATTCATCAAAAGCTGATTCTGGTAAGACCGACATTGTGATTAGAAAAACAAAATGAATCATGCTTTCTCCTTCGTCTAATTCTAATGAATAGCGACTAGAAAAACGGAAAAACAATTGTCGAACTTGCTTAAATAACGGATCTTCTTTAAAATCAATCATTTTCTTTCTCAATTGTTGATATTTTTTTGAAGTAACCGCTAGGCGCTTTTTCGTAATACTCAACCAAAGGCTAACTTTTAACGCATTATGTTCATTAAAAGTAAAACCTAAGCCAGTTTCAATCCCTTCAATTATCCGTTTATTTAACGGGGTCATCGTTTTTTTCTGGTGTGTTTCATAGGGAGTAATATACCAATACAACTGAAAGTAAAAGTAACGAATCTGCAATTCTTCTCCCTGTAGTTGTCCATTTTTTATTTGCAAATCAAAGGCGGCTAACAATTGATTGAGTTCCTTAATCTTTCGAAATAAAGAAGACTCACTAATCATAAATTTAGTCGTTAATTGAACAATAGAAAACTCTTTATTACGATATAAATAATCTAAAAGTTGAAATTTAAGAGACTCTTTTACAAATGCTTCAATTAAATGATTCAACGAAAAAAAATCCGATAAGGTGATTGATAGCTGTTGGCCATCATAAGTAAGCTGACAATCCTGTCCAAAAGGTTTCAAAAAATAATGTAAATCCTCTAAGTCTTTTTCAAAGGAGGCTTTTGTGACCGCTAAAAATGCTGTTAAATCAGAGACTGAGCAGGTACCGCCTGCTAAGATGGTTTGTTGCACCGTTAATAATTGTCGCATCGCTTTCTTTTCCAATAACGTCTCAACTTTCATCGTTCTCTCTCCAATAAGCCGAAGCACCCATCAAATTTGTAATATCATAAATATTGGTTAAGGAAGGTTGATAAAAATAATCTTTTTGTAATAGGTCTGTCAGTGTCTGACCTGTTTGGATACTTAATGCTAACGTATTTATTTTTTCTAAACAATTGTTTTTTGAACAAAGCTGTGCCCCAAGGACCCGTTGTGTCACTTTATCATAGATTAATTTGCCTAAAATTTCTGTCCCATGTTGTAAAGGCGGCGCTGGCTGTCTAACAATTACGGAAGCAAGTGTTTGCGGAAAAAATAAACCTTCCGTTTCGGTTAGACCTGTACTAGCAAGGTAATAGTCCCCCACTTTTGTTCCCATTGTTCGCAAAGAGCCAATGAATCGGTGTGTTTTTTCTTCTAAATTGTTGGCGACTACTAAGCCAGTTCGTACCGCATTGTTCACTAACGGAGCATAAAAAGTTTCCGCGACTGGTTCATTCATAACTGAAATGCAATCTCCGATGGCAAAAACATTTGGCACTGAAGTTTGTAAATAAGCATCCACCGCGATTGTCTGATCCAGATTTCGTTGAATTTTTTTATCCAAATAGGCTAATTGAGGATGTAAGTTTAAAGCAAAAATCCCACTGTCACAAGAAATTTTCTGTTCGCTTGTTTCAAGAACAATACCATTTGCTGTTTCTTCAATTCCTAGGACCGTTTCTTCAAAATGGAAAATTACTGCTTGTTTTTCCAAAGATTTTTGAACATCTGCAACCATTTCTTTATCAAAATATTTAGGCAATAGATTTTCTAAACTTTCAAAGACATGGACCGTTTTCTTCATTTTCACAAGAAAATCAATAGCTTCCATTCCAATGGGTCCTGCACCAATGACGGCTACTGTCTGGCTCTTTTCCAGTAATGGAACAGCCGCTAAAGCACCTGATAAAAATTTATATTTGAGTAATTTTTCTGTTTGACTACCACGAATTTGCGTGGAAAATTGGCTCGCGCCTGTCGCTAAAATCAATTTATCATAAGAATACCACTGTTGTTCTTCCTTTTGCGCCCAAGCAATCAGTTGGTTCTCAACATCCATTGCCACGACTTCTCTATTTAAAAGCAACTGAATCTTTTGACGACGTAATTCCTCTTCCGTTATGTAACGTGCTTCGTGTAATTCATTGATGGTATGATTAAAATACGCACTTAAGCCACCAGATAAATACCCCACTGTTGCTTGTTTGTCAATTAAAGAAATTTCTGCTTGGGGATATTTTTTCCTTGAAGCAATTGCTGCGGAAATACCTGCGAATGATGCACCAATAATCACAATTTTCATTTGTTTCCTCCTCTGTCAGGACCTATTATACTTCTCTCAGTTTATCATGATTAAAAAGAATGCTAAAGCAACAACTATAGTTTTCCCTTAAAATAATTATTTTTGCTGAGCGCATTGCTTTTCAAGCACTTTCATTTTCATTTATAATAAATGTTACTACTGTTTGAGGAGGAGTTTTCATGTCTGCAACGAAAGAGCAATTGGAACTATTTTTATTTTATTTATCTGAAACCCATACAAAAAGTTTATCTTTACATGACTTAGTTACAAGTCGACCACGCCCAGAAGAAGCGCGTATTTTATTAAATATTAACGAGGTTTTCACTTACTACCATAGCGCTCGTGTTCTCTACACAAGTGTTCCTGCTCTTGAAAACAACAAGTCTGAGCCTTTTTTCCAAGCCTTCGAAAATTTTTATTTTGAATTAAAACAACATTTTTTCAATGAAGAAGATGAAACCCATCAATTGAATGAACGTCTAGAGGAAATGAAAATTGCCTTTGAACAATTGACGGATGACTACAATGTTCTATAATAGAAGAGAACAATTCGTTGAGAAGGGGTCCTTATGAAGCAAGAAGAAGTGATTGAACGTTTAAAAGAAGAACTAAATTTGCCATTTTTTAATGGTACGCTAGAAGAAAAGAACTATTCTGAAGCAGATTATCAACAAATCAAGAAAGAGTTAATTCAATACTTTGATGATTATGTGCGAAATGTTGAAAATTAACAAGCTAAAACAACCTTTGATTTTAATAAAATCAAAGGTTGTTTTATTATTAAATAAAAAAATAACAAAAAAACCACCGGCAGTTTTGCCGATGGAAAAGGAGTATTTACTCAATAAGAGTAAAATGAAAAATAAAAAGGTTGTTGTTGGTATGAATTAATAATACAATACACTTTCTCTTTTGTCCATAAAAAAGACATGAAAAAAATATTAAATTCGTTAGTTATTTTTATTAGTTTTTTATTTTTTCAAAAGAATGTTGCTCATCCGCGTAATGGCAAAGGTTAATTCATCCGTTGCTTGATCCTGCTTTTCCTCTGAAGCATTAAATAAATCTGCATCAATACCTGTTTCTGGATCTGTTGCTAAAATCATTTCATTGCATCCTGCTACATATTCTGTATAAGCATGTTGAAATTTTTTGTGAATGCCAAGTACTTGTGGCGTCGGTTTTAATGTTCCGACTTTTTTGAGCATTAATTCATATTTTTCAGTACCTTCTTTAAATTTTGCTTGAATTTCTGCAATTCGTTCGGCTGTTAAATCATTCACTTTATTCTTATCGATCGCTTGACGAACTTCTTCGTAATATGGATTCATGACTTCGCCAATGTCTTCTGTTGTTTTAACGATATCATTAATTGTTTGAACGTAAAATCCTAAATTTGGTCTCATAACCATCCCTCTTTTCCCTTTTCTCTTTCACTCCATTTTACACTTTTTCTATTCCATCTGACAAGTGGCACTTTTTCAGTCTTCATTCTTTTGATTTTTAACAGAGAAAACATAGTGAGGCATCGTTTTGCCACGGTATGTTTTAATGTATCGATCCCTAACAAGCATCTGGTTTCGAATAGCGACATTCATAGAGGCTAAGTTCGTATCACGAATCGTTGAAATAACTTCTGGAAAATTTAATACATCGAATGCGTACTGTTTTGCCGCTGCGGCAGCTTCAATCGCATACCCTTTGTGCCATTCTTTCACACATAAATGATAACCAATTTCTGGATAGCTCTTACCTTTTACTAATTGATTGGTGAGACCACACTCGCCGATGACTTCGCCTGTTCGCTTCTTCTCTAACGCCCATAAGCCGTAGCCGTATTCTTGATAGGACTGTAAGTTCCACTTTAGCCAGTTTGCAACCTCTTCATCAGAAAAAGCGTGTTCATAGGCATACATCACATTTTCATCTTGCAAAAATTTTTTCAATTCCACTTCATCTTCCGACTGCCATTCTCTGACAATAAGTCGTTGTGTTTCGAAAATAATTTTCCGTTTCAAGCCCTTTCACTCCTTACATAAAGAAAAATTGACTGGTTTAAGTACCAGCCAATTTTCTTTTCTTATTTATTAAGCACCTTTACCTGCTTTACGTTGGAAGAACTTCACAATTTCCACAATTGGGATGATAGCAAAAGAAGTACCTGCTACAATTGCCCATTGATATGCATCTAAATGTGTAACGCTGAATAAATCATTAAATCCTGGAATAACAATCGTTGCAGCTAATAGCAAGAACGAAACAAGAATCCCATAGTTAAATGATTTGTTGCGGAATAAGCCAACTTTGAAAATTGATTGATAAATCGACTTCACATTAAAGGCATGGAACAATTGAATTAATCCCAAAGTAGCAAAGGCCATGGTTAAAGCATCGCCGTGTTGTAAATCATACAACGCTTGCGCCGATAAGTTTGTGTTAGCTGCGGTATGTGCTGGGAACATAATTGACATTTTATACACAATCAAAGTCAATGCCCCTTGCGTAATCCCTTGATAAACAACACTGCTTAAAACGCCGCCAGAGAAGAAGTTCGATTTTTTACCACGAGGTTCATGGCTCATCACATCACGTTCTGCTGGTTCCACACCTAACGCAATCGCTGGGAAAGTATCCGTTACTAAGTTAATCCACAATAAGTGAACAGGTAACAAGGTATCCCAATTGAGCATTGTTGCAATAAACAAGGTTAATACTTCCCCTAAGTTAGCTGAAAGTAAATATTGAATCGTTTTTTGGATATTTGAGAAAACTTTACGTCCTTCTTCTACTGCCACAATAATTGTTGAAAAGTTATCATCGGCAAGTACCATATCTGAAGCACCTTTTGATACTTCTGTTCCGGTAATTCCCATACCAATCCCGATGTCAGCAGCTTTTAAGGCTGGGGCATCATTTACGCCATCACCAGTCATAGCAACCACTTTTCCTTCTTGTTGCCACGCTTTAACAATCCGAACCTTGTGTTCTGGTGAAACACGAGCATAGACAGAGTAGTGTCCCACGACTTGTGCGAATTTTTCATCTGACAATTCATTTAATTCAGCGCCTGTGATGACTGCATCGTCGTCGCCTTCTTTGATGATGCCTAAACGTGCCGCAATTGCTTCTGCTGTATCACGGTGGTCACCCGTAATCATAATTGGACGAATACCCGCTTCTTTCGCGACTTTTACAGCATCTGCAGCTTCTTTTCTTTCTGGGTCAATCATACCGACTAAACCAGCAAATGTTAAATCTTTTTCCACAAGTTCAGAACTCATTTCGGCTGGAATCGTCTCAACATATTTATAAGCCATTCCTAAAACACGTAAGGCTTGTTTCGCTAATGAGGTGTTGGTTTTCAAAATTTCTTGACGTTTTGTTTCATCTAATGGACTTGTTTCTCCATTTGATAAGATTTCCGTACAACGTTTCAATAATTCATCTGGTGCACCTTTGACAGAAACTAGGAAGCCACCTGTTTTTAATTCATGAACAGTAGTCATTAATTTACGATCAGAGTCAAAAGGAATCTCTGCCACACGAGGTTCAGCTGCTACTTTTTCGGTTACGTTAAACGCATGATCTAAACCAAATTGTACTAAGGCAGTTTCTGTTGGGTCACCAATTAATGAACCATCTTGAGCGATTTTTGTATCATTCGTAAAGTTCATGATTTTTAAAGCCATATTATCGGTAGGGATTTCTGTGGAAGCAGATAAAACTTGACCATCTGTATACAACGCTTCAACGGTCATTTGATTTAAGGTTAACGTACCTGTTTTATCTGAACAGATAATGTCTGTACTTCCTAATGTTTCAACGGCTGGTAACTTACGGACAATCGCATTTTTCTTGGCCATTTTTTGGGTCCCTAAAGCCAAAATAATTGTGACAATCGCTGGTAATCCTTCTGGAATTGCCGCTACAGCTAACGAAATTGACGTTAATAACATGTCAATCCATGAACGACCATTCATCATTCCTACCACAAACATCACCGCTGCAATGACTAAAATGGCAATTGTTAACATTTTACCCAATTGGTTTAAGTTTTGTTTTAAAGGCGTTTCCGTTTCTTGTTCGCTTGCTAGCATGCCAGCAATTTTACCGACTTCTGTATTCATTCCTGTGCCAACCACAACGCCAAGACCACGTCCATACGTCACATTACTATTGGAATAAGCCATATTGATTCGGTCACCGATACCAATATCGGTTCCCTCTAAGATGGTTACTTCTTTTTCAACTGGAACAGATTCACCGGTTAACGCTGCTTCTTCAATTTTTAAGCTATTCGCTTCCAATAAACGTAAATCGGCTGGAACGACATCCCCTGCTTCTAATAAAACAATGTCACCTGGCACTAATTCATCACTTTTAACAGTAATGACGTGTCCATCACGGCGAACATTCGCATTTGGTGAAGACATTTCTTTTAATGCTTCAATGGCTTGTTCCGCTTTGGCTTCTTGGATGACCCCAAAGATGGCGTTCAAGATAACAACCACTAAGATGATAATCGAGTCTACCACATCATGGGAAAAGACGGCTGAAATGACCGCTGCCGCTAATAAAACAATAATCATAAAATCTTTGAATTGCTCAAAGAATTTCACGGCAAGTGATTTTTTCTTCCCTTCATCTAGCACATTTTCCCCGTACGTTTCTAAACGCTTTTGAGCCTCCTGTGCACTTAATCCATCAGTTGTTGTGTTCATTTTCTCCAAAACAACTGTGTCGTCTTGTGCGTAAAACGCTTCAGACAATTGTGTTTTCTTTTCTTCTGACATGTTCTTCCTCCTCTATTTTTTGCAGCATCCTCCAAGTTCTATTTTACATTTCATCAAAAATAAATGAAAAAAAATAGACTTGTGTATGCTACTTCGTCGAACATACATAAGTCTCACCGTTTAAGACAACACCAGAAATTGCTTTCGGAGTTGGTGATGTTGTCACAGCATAAATACTGTCAGTTACTCCCTCATGAAAAAACTATTTAACATTGATTGGAGAACCAATGTTATGAATAATTACTTAATTAGTATACCGTTTTCCACTCTTTTTTTCAAATAAAAGTTCTGCTCATTTGAAAAAAACTGAAATCCTTTCATTCGGATTCCAGTTTCTTGATTTGTATTCGTAAAATACGCTGTTGTCCCCGCTTTCTCGACCAACTAATAACCCAAGAAAGTAAGAAAAGACTAATCACGGTTCCTTCACGAACAAAAATCGGCAAATGATAACTAATGGACAATCCTAGTGCTAAACTGACACAAAAAATATCAACTAAATAACGATAAAACTGAAAACTATAGCGCGTTCTTTCAGAAATAAGTGTACAAAATTTTTCAATAGGAAATTGCAAAACACCTAGCGCAACTACCTGTCCTGTCCCGATTCCTGCTATGATTGTCCCTAAAATAAATAGAACAATTTTAACCAAATAATTTTGAAAAACAAGCGAACCAAATAATTGATATAAGAAAAAATTAATGACAAAACCAAAGCCAATTAACGCCACCAAAATAATCAAATAGTTCTGAATTTTACGCTGCTGATCTAACAACCAACACGTGCCTAAAAAAGCGAAATTAATAGCTGTGGTAACAGTTCCGACTTTTAAATGAGTAAGTGTTGCAAAGGTCTCATTAAATGCATTAAAACTACTAACTCCAATGCCTGCTTGAATTGTCAAACTGATGCCCAATGCACTAATTAAATAAAAAAGAAACGATAGCACAATTTTTTTCTTCCACATTATAAAAACTCCTCTACTCTTGATACGTCTATTATGTGCTACAATAGAAGAAACAAATAGGAGATATCTCCTATTATAAGGAGAAAAAATGCTTAAAACAGCCTACCAACGATCACCGAAACAAGAATTAGCTAAAAATACGCCTTTTTTTAATGAAACTGATTTAAAACACAGTTTTATTATCGATTTTGAAAATCAAGAATTCATTCATCACCAAGCAGAGCCATTAAATTATCTTTTTTATTTAATCAAAGGAAAAGCGAAAATTTTAAAAACAGAACGCAATGGCCGCCAATCCATTGTTCAGTTTTTAACGACAGGTGATTTAATTGGCGATTTAACATTAGTCCAAGCGGAAACGATAACCAAGGACGTTATCGCCTTAGGTGAAACCTGTTGTTTGGCTGTACCTTTAGCTTACGCAGAAACTGTTTTAAAAAACAAGGTGCTTTTTATGCAGCAACTCAGCCATTATCTAGGGAAAAAAATGCTCCAACGGGTGGACCACTTTACAACGAATCAGACCTATGAACTAAGTTATCGGCTAGCGGAATTGCTATTGGTTGCCGCTAATCACGAAGATGTTTATAAAGAAAAACATACTGAGATTGCCGAATACTTAGGGGTTAGTTATCGCCATCTTATTTATACCTTCAAACAATTTCGAGAGCGCGGCTTTATTCAAAAACAAGGAACTGCTTATCACATCAACCGCATAGCGTTACATTCTTTTGTGCAAAAAATGAAGAGTTAAAGTGGTGGATTGTTGACAAATAGTGCGCTTCCCGCTACCCTATTCTTATTAATAAGAAAGAAGGGACAGCAATGGAGCAAGCATCATTTACTGTATCTAGTTGGCAAGAACAACCGATTGACAATCTTAATGAAAATTTCCCAGTGAATCAAGCGAGCGCTACTTATCAATTGTCGGGCGCCTTATCTGGGACAGCTTCTGTGGAATACTTAATGACTTATCAAGGCTCTTCAATGGCAGATGGGCTTGAAGCTGTGGCTCAAGTGGTCGGTTTCCTACATTTCGAAGGAACTTATTTAGGAAAAAAAGGCACCTTTACTGCTTGCGAAAAAGGGACGTTTACACAGGGTCTTTTAGACTGCCCAGGTGAACTATTTCAAGCATCAGGTGAGCTTGCCGGTTTATCCGGTCGCTACACTTATGAATTTAGTCAAGAAGAAGCGCTTCTTCATTTAGACTTTGTATAATAAAAAATTTCAAGGAAAGTTGGTGACATTATTTTACTTATTTTAAATTTGGCGGTTGTAAAAGACAATGGGTGTTTTTGATTAGATTAAACTTTTAAGGAGAAAAATCATGAAAAACACCCGAAACACCGTCCCATCATTACTAATTATTATTTTGCTTGTGGGATTTCCACAAATCAGCGAGTCGATTTTCACACCCATTTTGCCAGCGCTTAGTTCTGCTTTTAACATTCACGATAGCGTAGCACAATTAACCATGAGTATTTATTTTGTTGCCTTTGCCGTTGGCGTTTTATTCTGGGGAATTTTATCCGATACGATTGGACGTCGCCCAGCTATGTTATTAGGAATTTTATGCTATTTAATTGGAAATATTGGCCTTTTTTTGAGTCCGACATTTCCTTGGCTGTTATTCTTCCGTTTAATTCAAGCATTTGGTGCAAGCGTTGGTTCTGTCATTACCCAATCAATGATGCGGGAAAGCTTTAACGATCTTCAAAGAGGGAAAATTTTTGCTCAAACAAGCGCTGCCCTATCGCTATCTCCTGCCATCGGACCCTTAGTCGGCGGACTTGTTCAAACCTATTTTGGCTATCAGCATGTCTTTAGCACCTTAATTGTCATGGCTGTTCTATTACTTTTCTATAGTTTTTATCGTTTACCAGAAACCTTTCACTTAGGAAATACCTTAACGAAAGCGCCTTTTTGGTCCGTGGCGAAACGCCTTTCCTTCGACTCGAAAGTTTGGTGCTACGGCTTATTGATTGGTGGCATTAATGGTTTATTGTTTAGCTACTATGCAGAAGCTCCGTTTATTTTCATCAATCACTTTGGCTTTAGCAGTGTCCAATATGGCTTTCTTGGTTTAGTTTTAGCTGTGTCTAGTATTCTTGCTGCGGTTCTTATCAATTGGTTGCTGGGATATTGGTCAGCGGAAAAAATTGCCTTTGCTGGTTTGCTGCTAAGTATCTTTGCGGCTTGCTGTTTATTAATAATGACACAATTTGAAACAATCATTGGTCTTATTTTGTTTATTTTCCTCTTTTTCTTAGGGATTAATATTACTTTGCCCAATGCCTTAAGTATGGCCTTAAAAGGCTATGAATCTGTAATTGGTACTGCTAGTGGGATTTTTAGTTTTGTCTATTACTTGTTTGTTAGTTTCTTTACCTATTTGATTAGTTACTTTCACAATGGTACCATTTGGGTCTTACCGCTTTACTTTTTAAGTTTTGCTTGTCTGTTAGCTTTCAGCTATTATGTCATTGTTTATCGTAAAACTTTAAAATAAAAATCAAAAACACACGAATATTTCGTGTGTTTTTTTTAGCTAAAAAATTGATTTTCTAAACTATATTGCTTCCCTGAAACAATATCATATTGAATCAGTCGGTATTCCTCATATAGTTGTTCTTGCTTTTTATTCATTTCTACTGTTTTTTTCCATTCCCCACCGAGATAGTAATTCCCCTTTTCAAAAGCAGGCAATTGTTCTTGTACCTCATTTAGCATAGCGTAAAATCCCGATTGCGGTAAGCCACTTTGTTGGAAAAGTGAGGGAGCAAAATAAAATGGACTAATGGTTGCTTGATGCTGATTTTTTTCTGTTAACTGGTTCGCCGTATCATACATTAGAAATTCTGTCTGGTGAAGGGCTGCCCCTTCATTCAACGCTTGAATGTTTTCATCATAAATACTTGGTAAGTGATCTCCCCAAAAAACGACTAATGTGCGTTTGGGCATTTTTTCTATTTCTTGTAGGAAATTTTTCAAAGCTTCGCTACTGTAGGCAATATCTTGCAAGTAATTATTGAGCGCGACTTGATTGCCGTTTCCTTGAGAAAAATAATTGGACGTTGTGTATTTATTTTCATAAGGCATATGTGTTTGCATAGTAACTAAATGAATAAATTGCGGTTGCTCATTTTCTTTAAGCAGTGTCGTCAATTCCTGATACGCTGCTTGATCTGAAATGTAAGGATTATTTTCTAGTTTATCCGTATAGTTCATTGTTTTTTCATTGATAAATTGATCAAAACCTAAAATTTTATACACATCTTTTCGTTTATACATAGATGTATTGTACGGATGAATAGCCATTGTTTGGTACTTTTGTTCCTTAAGTAATGAAACAATGGAAGGCAATTCCGTCATCTTAGGAATCATCATTGTATAAGGTGTAGTCATTTGGGCATTCATTAATTCCATCGAAAAACTTGTTAGGGCTTCAAATTCAATATTCGCAGTTCCGCCCCCGTAGTTTTGTGAAAGCATCTGGCCACTGTAAGTTTTATCAGCGATTTGCTGATAATCAGCTAAAGGGTTACCAATAATGGACAAACCTTTCAGATGATCTGGATTTGAAAAACTTTCACTCATGACAAACACAATATTGGGTTGCTCATTGCTCGGCACTGTTTTCGCCTCGGCCAACTTTTGATACTTCTGAGTAATTTCTGAAATAGCTTCTTTTGAATAACCCTTTGGTTGGTCCATAGCCTCTACTTTTAAATTATATAGAAAACCACCAATAAATCCCGTATTGTAGTAATTCATTTTTTGGCTGTAAGGAATCCATAACGCGGTTTTATTATAGGCTTTACGTAACAAATTTTGCGGATTGTTAAAATCACCAATATATGAAAATAGACCAATCGAAAGAACAAGACTTAACACACGAATCGTTTGTTTTTTCTTCGATAAAAAGAAACTTTTATAAAAGGCTTTTCCTAAGAAAAAAAGTGCTACACAACATAACGCTACCACAAAAATAAACGGCCATAAACCAACCATTTCTTTTAATAAACTAACTTCTGTAATCATTTTTAAGTCGTCTGGGTAAATAGGTTCGACACGATAAAACATCTTTTGATAGTCCGCAAATCCTAAAACACCTATTATGACACTATATAAAAGAGCGCCAACTCCTAATGAACCTGCCAAACTACATAAAAAAAGTAAAAAAACACTTAGCACAAAACAACCTAAGAAAAACTTTTCCGTATGCCACGAAAAAGCAAACTTGAAGGCTAAATCAACAGACAAGTTATTCTGACACCATTGCAGATATAAATTACTAAAAATAATTAATATGATGAACCCGATTCCATACAGAAGATAGCGGTAGGGCCATCGTTTAATTTTCTCAACTCTCTTTTTCACATCGATCTCCTATTCAAAAACTAGTAATGTATTTATTTTATGCTTCTTGAAAAAGAATGTAAAGAAGTAGCTAGCAAAGAAGTCTAAGGAATGGTAAAGAAAAAATGTTATTTGTTGCAAAAATAATTTTCCAGTGGTATAGTAACAATGGAATTTCGTTATCAGTTATCGTCGCCTTTTTAGAGTACTTTATGAAAGGAGAATAACTATGACTTACAAAGTAAAAAACATTCAATACCGTATTCAATTAGACACAGACAAAAATATTTTCATTGTTTTTGATGCAAAAAATGAAAGTAAAACAGCAACTGGTCACACAATTGAAGAAGCAATTGCACACTTAAAACAATTAAACTAAGGAGTGACAAACATTTCCATGCAAGACCCTTTAGGTAGTTATTTAAGCTAAAAGCCGTTTAGTAAAGAAAAAATACTAGACGGTTTTTTTGTATCCTCTTCGCCTTTTATTTTTTACATAGTATACTGAAACAAACGGAGGTGTTTTTAGATGACCATCATTGCAAACTATATTCGCCAGCAACCCCAACATCAAACACAGTTAACAGAAATCTACCAAGCAATTTTAGCGGTTGTTCCTCAGGAGACTACTGAAAAAATCGCTTATGGAATGCCGACCTTTTACTTAAATGGCAATTTAGTGCATTTTGCGGCGGCCAAGCAACATTTAGGTTTCTATCCTACGCCATCAGCCATCCAACGTTTCAGCAAAGAATTACGCCCTTTTAAAACCTCGAAAGGTGCCATTCAATTTCCCTACACGCAAGAGTTACCTCTTTCGTTAATACAGGAAATAGTTAAATTCCGTGTACAAGAAAACATGAAGAGCGTGGGACAAAAATCACTTTGAATTTTTGTCCCACGCTCAAAAACTGATAAACGGCGGGAACAGAAGCAACTCCTTCGGAAATAAGCCGAAATTCTCCAAAAATTAAAGAACAATTTTCGGAAATTCCTTCTTATTGCTGAGAAACACTATTTGCAAAGCAAATAGATGTTAAACAGTACCTACTTGGTTCTCGGAGTTAAACACTTCTGTCCCGACCTCTTCATGTTCTTAAAATTTTTTCCATCGCTTTTCCCTTGGCCAATTCGTCGATTAATTTATCTAGGTAACGGATTTTTTGCATTAAAGGATCTTCAATTTCTTCCACGCGATAGCCACAAATTACGCCTTTGATCAATTGGGCGTTTTCATTAAAATTGGGTGCTTCTTCAAAAAATGTTTCCATCGTTACTTTTTGAGCCAATTGTTGTTGCAAGCCTTTTTCATCATAACCAGTTAACCAATAAATAATTTCGTCAACCTCCGCTTGCGTTCGATTTTTACGTTCTGCTTTTTGGATATATAGCGGGTAAACACTGGCAAAGGTCATTGTATAGATTTTCGGTTTTGTCATTGGTTTTCCTACTTTCTGAAGTATTCTCTCTTCAGTCTACCACAGGCTTGCTGGAAAAAGAGGCTATTTTGTCTTAGTAATCAAATTGACGATAATAACGACGAATCTCTAATGGGTGACAATTTAATTTTTCTACATGCGCATCAATGCGTTGCGTTACCGCATGCATTAGGAGAAATGAAATAACTCGGCCACGATATTTTTCACTAATTCCTGGAAGTTCATACGCTTTCGAATCAATAATTGTATAATTGGCACAGATTTTCGGCAATAATTTTGCTACTCGTTCTGCCAACGGTCGCTGCTCGTCTTCTCCAATAAACAACGTTACTGGCGTAGTTTCATCTACAATTTCTAGCGTTCCATGTAAGAACTCTGCTGCATGAATTGATTTTGAGCGAAGCCAACTTTGCTCTTCCCAATAGCACATTGCATAAGAATAGACCGCTCCCCATTGGTTCCCTGCGCCAATAAAATAGTGAATGCTATCATGACGATGTTTTTCCGCAAAATCTAAGCCAAACGCATCGGCACTTTTTTCGGCTTCAGCTAAACCTGTAGGCAAATATTCTTCCAATTCTTGGTAATAATTTTCGTAATCTGTAAATTCGTTGTTTTTTTGCATTAAACGATCAGCTACCATAAAGAACTTGATTTGCTCAGTTCCTGGAGCTGGATAAGTCACCACATAATCACATAAATCTGCTAAAAGACTGTCTTTTGCATCGATAAAACCAAATAACGTTGCGCCGACCTTTTTGATTTCTTGAACGGCTTGCACCACTTCTTGTGTTGTCCCAGTAACGGAAGACAAGATGACGAATGATTTTTCTGTTAAACGTTTATTGCCTGTTGTGTAATACTCAGCAGCATGTTGAACATAGATTGGTAAATTACTTTTTCCATTCGCATAAGTAACTGCTTGCATGGCTGAAGCATAAGTACCGCCGATTCCTAAATAATAGACCGCATCAAATCCTTTCGTCCAAACTTGATCAACAACTTTTTCAACATCTGAACGCAAGGCTAAGGCACCTCGTATGTCTTTGATTTGTTGTTCTTCATTAAATTTTAACATGGCTGATTTCCCTCTTTCTTTGCTATTTTACTTTTTAGGACACAATCAAAATCATCAAAAATCCGTTGAGATAAATCAATTCCTTTACTTGTAGCTACTTGATACGCCAAATATTGAAATGGAATAACTAACAATAAAGGACTAATTTTTTCTTCGACATCACTTGCTAAACCTAACGTATTTGATGCTCGCGTTGAACGCGTTGTAATTGTGTAACATTGGCCAACATAACTGGCTAGATAATTTTTCAAGGCTTGGCTACGTGCTTGAATAGGACTTTGATTTTCAATAAAAAACAAAAGATGTGTAGTATCCGCTTCAAGATAAGGCCCATGCATATAGGCTTCGACTTCAAATCCTTGGGAAGGTAAGCGAACTGTTTCTGTAAACTTCGTCTCAAACTCTTTCGCCGTACCAATATTGGGCCCATAACCAATTGCGATAAATCGTGTCCCCTCTGTTAATTCTTTTTTCGTTTTTTGCCAAAATTGTTCGGTTTTATAAATCACCGAATCGATTTCCTGAATTGCTTTGGCAAGTTTTGCTAATTCTTCTTCAACCTCTACTTTTGTTAATTGATGCTTTTGATAGCCCAGTTTCAAACCAAATAGAAATAAATTTAAAAGTGTTGCCGTATAGCCTTTTGTGACAAAACCAACTGTTTCAAGCCCCATTTTTAAATCCAGGACTTCATCCACAACCTCCGTAATCGGGCTGGTGACATCACTTGTCAAGGCCACTGTTTTTACAGACGTTTGGTTTTTAATTTTTGCAATGGCATCAATTGTTGAAGCACTTTTACCACTTTGCGAAACCGCTACGACCAGATCAAACCGATCATCCACTTTGCCATAATGAGCAAAATTGAACGGCTCTTGGATTTCCACATAAATAGGCGCCACTTCTTCAAGGTAAACTTTAGCCGCCTGACAAGCATTATGTGACGAGCCAGTTGCTAAAATTAGACAGTGCGTGACCTTTGAAACGTCTGTATCAGTTAATTGAAATTGGTTAAGAATCTGAGTTAGGGCTGCTTGCTCCTCATTTATATAATCCAGCATCGTTTTCATATTTTGCCTCCTAAAATAGACCAATTAATGAGCCAAGAATTCCGACAATTGCCATGCCACCTAAAATCGCTAAAGGTTTTACTTCTTTTTTCAATAAATAAAAAACAAAACCAAAGGATGCAAGCGGTAATAATTTAGGCATGATATCGTCAAAGATACTTTGAACCGTGACTGCATTTTTGCCACTTCCGCTGATTGTAATCGGGATAGTTAAATCAATCATGGAGGCGGTCATAGCACCTACCACCATCAAGCCAATTATTGAAGCGCCTAATGTGAGACTTTCCATCATGCCATTTGCTTGAATTTTTTTGAGAAAACCAGTTCCTAATTTATAGCCCCAACGATTCAGTAAATAACGAACAATCACATGGGGGACGTTAAAAATGAGTAAAAATAGAATTGGCCCTAACACATTCCCTTGTAAAGCTAACGAAGTTCCAACACCTGTTGCAATCAAGCGTAAGGTTCCCCAGAAAAAGGAATCACCTAAACCAGCTAAAGGTCCCATTAACGAGGTTTTAATACTATCGATTGTTCCAACTTCAAAATTTTCGTCCAGAACATTTTCTTCTTCCATTGCAGCATTAATTCCTAAAATAAACGTCACGATATGCGGCGTGGTATTAAAGAAAGCAAGATGCCGTTTTAAAGCTGCCGCCATCTCTTCTTTTTGAGGATATAATTTCTTTAAAATAGGGATCATGGCATAGACATAAGCCATATTCATCTGACGTTCATAATTCCATGAAAATTCCATTTGGAATGAACGCCAAAAGACTTGATTAAGTTCTTTTTTTGTAATTAAGTTTTCTGTCTTAGTTTTAGAAGTCTTCGTCATCATCAATTACCTCCCCACTTGTTGTTTGTATTGTTTCATTCTTTCCTTTGGCATAATTCATGATATTCACAACAATTACTGCTGTAATGGCACCCAAAATTGCTACTCCTGTTACAGGTAACTTAAAGTAAGCCATTAAGACAAAGCCTAAAAAGAAATATGGCGCCACTTGTTTGTTAATCAGTAAGCGTGCAAGCATCGCAAATCCTAGCGCTGGAATAATCCCAGTTGCAACAGACAACCCATGTTGAATAAATTCAGGGATCAGATCAAGTAAGCCTTTAATGGTGTTGCTGCCCACGGCAAATGAAATAGTTACAATGAGCGCTAGCATGAACGATAAGCCAAAGCCTGCAAGTAAATGCATGCGCTCCACCCCTTTATATGCTCCTTCTTCAGCATACTGATCAGCTTTTTGACTCATGATTGGGATGAGCAAACCCAAATAAATATTTTTAAGAATCAACGTTAACGTTGCGATTGGCAAGCCTAAGACTAAGGCTGTTTCTGTTCCTGCGCCAGCAGTAATAGCAAACGCTGTACCAAGAATCCCACCAGTCACTACATCAGGTGGGATTGATGCGCCCACTGAAAAAGAACCGATGAAAGCTAACTCTAAGGTCGCGCCCATGATTACGCCCGTTTTGACATCACCTAATACAATTCCGACAAATAAACCGGTTACAATTGGTCTTGAAAGCAACGAGGTTCCTAAAGCATATTCCGACTGCGCAATAAAAGCGATGCAACCTAAAAGAATCGCTTGTCCTATCATTTGTATTTCTCCTTTCTACAAGACATTTAATGCTGCTACTTTTTTGTCATTTGGGACTTGTCGAATTTCAACTTCACAACCATTTGCGACCAATTCTTTAACCATTTTTTCTTCATCCGGTGTGATATTAATTGCTTTAGAAATGTTTCGAGTATTTTCCCTTACTTTCATCCCTCCTAAGTTAATTTCTTTTATTTCTGGATAAGCAGTAGCCAATCGATAAGCATCTTCTACACTCTCAACTACAATAAAAAGTTTGTATTTTTCTGTAACACCACTTTTTAGTGCGGCAATCGCATCTTCAATCGTTTTAATGACCAGTTTTACTCCTGCTGGCTTAGCTAGCTTAATGGTTGTTTTTCGAATATCATTTTTAGGTACGTCATCATTTGCGATTAAAATACAATCGGCGCCTAAGCCTTGGGTCCATGAAAAAGCCACTTGACCATGTAACAAGCGATGATCGACTCTTAACAATTTAATCATTTCATTTCCTCCTAAAATTCTTCTTCTAAAATTTCTTTACTAGATAACTCATTACAATAACAAAGACTTTCTTGTCCGTTTTCAACGGCACGTTTTACTAAATCAACTAATGAATCAACAGTATTTATTTGGGTATATATTTCAATTAATGTTGCTAAATTTAATCCTGAAATTAAATGCATTGCTTGTTTCCCCACATAATTAAAGAATTCGTTATTCACGCTTCCGCCAAATAGGTCTGTAATCACAATTAATTCATTTTGTTGATTGTTCTTTAAAATGTCTTTGACCGTCTTGGCTAAATCATAAGGTTGTTCCATATAAGCGCAAAGACATTCCACATTCTTTGTTTCACCACAAATTAAAGCTAATGATGTCTGAATCCCTGCAGCGAAATTACCATGTGTTGCCAGAATAATTTTACGTTCCATTTTCTTCACCTCACTTACTTCTTTATATAGCAAAAAGAGTGCCAAAAAAGTGGCACTCCCTCCTTTTTATTTTAAAAATCGCTTTCTGCGTTGTTAAACTCCGTTTTTCCAAACAACACATCATAGACATAAAAAAGCTCCGATTCAGGTATATTGACACTATAAACTTTTTCAATGACACTAAACGCCTCTTTTAACTCTTGCAAGACCGTTCTTTGACACTGCTTTAATTGTTCGGCGCCATTATAATTTTCAATAGGTTCATTCCGGATTAATCGTTCAATTAAACAACTGACATGGACATATACCGCTAATTTACGATCATTTTGAATTGTTTGTTGCCACCGCTCTTCTAATTGAATTAAAAAGACTTCTACTTGTCGAATAATTTTTTCTGTATCTAAAATCGTCACTGATTGAATGACCCGATCTAATGAAAAGTTACGAATCAACTCATGATTTACATAGGACAGCATATCTTTAGTTAATTCTCTCTTTGTCCATTCTAAAAGGGTCGTAATTCCTTTTCCTGCAATCAACTCTTCTAAAGAGATATACGGGAGGTCATTTGAAGACGGGTTGTTTGTACCGATGATGCCGACAATCTCATATTCTGGAAAACTTTCTTTGATCGACTCTGCATTACGTAATTGATTATACTCACAAGGAATAATCTTTAATTGTGCTTCCGCAGGTAAACTTTTTTCAAGTAAATCTCTAATTTTAACGGCTGTGCCAATTCCGGTACTACACGTTGTTAAAATGACACGTTCCGTTTTATTTTCAGGTAATATGATTTCCCATTCATTTGGATGAACCGTTAACGCTTTTTGGGGCAATTCTTCAAAAGAAACTTCGTCTTTAATGGCTTCTCCTATAGACAGAGCCAAGCTTGTTGTCACATTATTCATTAATAAAAAAGGACCTTCTTCTTCTGCCGGAAAATACTGATAAATTTCTTTCAATGAACCCATATCAAAAAGAATTACTAAACCATTCCTCGTTTCTTGACGTTCCATATAGTGAATTAAGTGTTCGGAAATTTTTTTGGGAGTAACATCTAACGGCATGTCAAACGATTGAAAAATTGGCACATCTAACAGCCGATTTGCAACATTCGCAATACTACTTGCTGTGGCATATCCGTGGGCAACAATCACCGCTTTCGGATAGTGACTTTCCTTTACTGAACCCGAATAGTGAAGATAAATGGTGACAATAATTCGATCCATCTGGGATAGTTCAATATCTAATGAACGTTTCACTAAAGTTAACAGTTGTTCAGCGTAGCCATAACTAGTTGCTAATTTAGTTTGAACTTCTGTTAAAAGTTCGTCAATGACTGTTGTAGGTTCTTTTTCTGGAAACCAATCAATACATCTTCGTTGAAACAGATAGGTGCTTAATGCATAGACTAAACTGCCATTAAACCGAATTTGATAAGACGATTCAATCGTTTCCAATAATTGACGGATATTTTGCGTAATAAACAATAACATTTCGTGATTTTTCTCTCGCTTCTTTTCAAATAATAAATCATCGAATAAGCGTTCAATTTCTTTCGAGATGTCGTTATTAGCAGTGGAAAGATGATGATGGTGAGAGACATAAAGACGAAGGATTCGTTCATAACTCTGGATAATTTTTCTTTGCGCAAGCTCTGTTTCCTCTAACAAACTAACCAGATTTGTTTGCTCATCTAAACGAATAGGCAATTCATTTTCATCAGGAGCTAGTCTGATCGATTGATCCAGAAATTCTTTCGGTAGATCGTGCAAAGTGATTGGAATAACACGTTTATCAAGATTGGCGGCAAAGCTGCGTGCAGTAATAATTTTTATATTATTTCTTAATTCACCTACATTGCCTACATAATGGTGATTTTCTAAAAGTTGGATAACTTGTGGCGTGATAGTAACTGCTTTTTGAATAGCTTGCTGTTCCTCATAAAATGCTCGCATAATTAATTGTTTTCTTTCCGCTTGAGTGCGTTCAGCAAGACTTGGGATTTTAATTTGAATAGGAATTCGTCTTAAAAATGTCGTTAAAAAGGTGCTAGAAATTTCTTCAGTTGTGGCAAAGCACAACCGACACGTAACAGGAATGGGCCGATTGGTTTCACCCATCCGATAAATGATACCCTGATCTAAAAATGTAAACAATTTTTCCTGCCCTTCAGGACTCAAACGATGAACTTCATCTAAAAATAAAACGCCCCCCTCTGCACTTTGAAAGGCCCCAATTTTATCGGAATCTGCTCCCGTAAAAGCGCCTTTAAGATGCCCAAATAATTGACTAGTTAAAAGCTCTGGATTGTTGGCATATTGCGCACAATTAACTGTCACAAAAGGTGCTGAATCGTCAAGCAGTTCTTTTGAAAGACAAAACTGATAATATAAGGATGCTAAAAAACTTTTACCCGTACCACTTTCACCTGTAATTAAGACAGGCAATCCACCGCCAGGATAAAGCGCTGCCATTTTTAATTGTTCGATGGTCTGGGCTAAACTACCGCGATAACCAATGACCGACTGAAAAAAATCACTTTTGCGATCAAAAACAGGCTGTTCATCGATCATTTCTTGGAAACTTTGATAAACAGTTCTTTTTAAAAGATAGTTTTGTTGTTGAAACGCTTCTTTATGAAAAAAGTAAACTGGTCGTGTATTGATCTTAACTAGAATCCCTTCTTCGTTTAACTGATTTAAATAGTGACTAGCTGTATTTCGTTTGATAGAAAATGTCGTTGCAATATTGCTTGCTGTGAAAATTTCACTGACTAAAGATGGTTCAAAAAAAGCTGTTTGATTGCGTAAATAATCAACAATTTGCATTTTTAACATAAAATCACCTCTCATTTATCATAACGTACCTAAAAAAAACGTCAATATTCAAAATTTCTTTTGTTATTTTTCTTTATATAAGGAGCCCATTTTTTATGTTATTTAATCACAGGAACCTGATTCTATCATTGCAGAATAGGCTTTCATTCAGTATACTGTAAATAGAGGAACAAGAAACGAATTGGATAATTAGGCACTGAAAGAACGCACCACCGTTCTGAATGTTTCGAAACACACAACAGGTTATCGAAATGGCCATTGGAGAAAAACTCCTTTTTCTCCGAGGTTAGCGATTGTGACATGTTGCAATCGTTTTTTGTCCTTAAAATGTTGAGAAAAAGAAAAAAGGCACTTTGCATGTCAGCACCACCTGACAAACAAAGCCCTTCATAGACAGCACAACCTATCTATTCCAGTTGCCTTTTTTGCTAGTTACACTAGCTAATTTTAGTGTACCCGATTTTCAGTGAAATTACTAGCATCTTTAAAATTTTTACTGAAACGATCAGCCTGTGCACTGAACTAGTTTTCTTCAGCGGCGGCAACCGCTGAGAAGCTTTTTCTCAAATTTTAAGTGAATAATGTATCATAAACTTTTTTGGCATATCCATCCGTCATATTACATACAAAGTCCACCGCCATTTTCAAACGATAATAGTCTTTTTCTGCTTCTGTAGCGTTCTTTGCTTCTCTTCTATACAACGCTTTCGCGCTTTCCGAAATATTATTAAAGATTCGCTCCTCATACTTATTCATGGAAACTTTTTCGTATTTTAGTACGACTGGAACAAATTCATCTAGTAAACGATTGATGATATTGAAGCCCAATACCTCTTGATCCAAAATTGTTTTTGTTTGAAAAACATAGGCTCTAGAAAAGTTTTTTAATGCCTGAAAGCATTTCACTTCATCACAATCTTCAATGATAATTTCATTATGATAGATACCTCTCATAATTAAGTCATAATGATTAGCAAAATTTTTCGCTACGCTTTGACAAACAGCTCTTTGTGTCTTTCTCAAAAATTCTTGTAAGGTAGCTTCTTCTGTTTTATCTTTTTCTAACATTAAAAATTTTTTTGTTCCTGTTTGCCCATCAACAAACTGCTTTAAATCTTGATAGCTGTATAAACCATAATTATAGGCATCTTCGATATCTGAAAAAGTATAGGCGATATCATCTGAGGCTTCTAGCAAAAAGACTAATGGGTGTCGCTTATTTTGTGTTCCTGTCGCAAATTTAATGGCGTTAAACACTTGTTTTTCCGAGTAAAAATAGCCAACTTTTTTAGACAAAAGCTGTTGCTTATTTAATTGATCTGAAGATGCCGTATATTTGATAACTGTATCTAATGTCGTGGCAGTTAGTTTCATTCCTGCTTTAGAAGTCCCATTATCATGATGCAGTTTTGTTAAAAGTCGGATGGTTTGAGCGTTTCCTTCAAAGTTAAGAAAATCATTTTGTTGTTGCTCCGAAAAATCAGACCAACAAGCATACAAAGGACCATTTTTTTCAAACCAAATACGAATGGCTTCTTCCCCAAAATGTCCAAAAGGGGGATTGCCAATATCATGGATTAATGCAGCTGTTTCTAACAACCGATAGCATTCTGATAATTCCATAACCTCAATGTTTCGTTCGTTCAACTGTGAAATAACTAATCTAAGTATATCCCTGCTATGCATTGCCACTTCTAAGCTATGTGTTAAACGTGTTCTTACAAAATCATTACGTTCTAAAGGAAAAACTTGTGTTTTATCTTGTAAGCGTCTAAATGCATCACTTTTAATTACTCTACGATAGTCACTATCAAAAGATTTACGAAGTTCTGTGGCTAAATCAACTTGCTTATTTAACCAGTCATTTTGATATTGTTTGCCATTATCAGAAATGCGATATGTACCAACCAACTGACGCCAATTCATTTTCATTTATTACCTCCTCCAATTACTCTACCTTCTCTAAATAAGAGACGTAAATATTTTTACATTTACCAATATCACTGAATTCCCTATTGTTATACGCCTTATCCTTTTTCAATTTAAACCGCACTTTTTCGCCTTCTTGAAAAGTTCCCCACGTAAGAAAAAAGAATAGCCAATGGCTTTCATCCTCTGATAGCGTGTCTAACCCTAAGCTTTTAGGCTCAATTAAGCTAGGTAATTTGAAACAGTCATACACCCCTTTTGCTGTGCCATACACAGGACGATGAGTGCTAAGAGTCGTTTCAAAATATCCCTTTTCATCAGGTTTTAAATAACTTGCTTGCCGAATCAGTTGTGTCAGTTTATTTTGGAATGGCTGAATATTTTTCTCAACGTTTAGTTCAAAATCTGGCTCAGCTTGTACATCTGTGTCATGAGATAACTTTTTTAATAAGCAGTTTATTTCATTAGTACTTGTCTTATCATTAAACGCAATCGCCAAACGCTCACTACTAATAACACCTTTCATATCTTTCATAGAAAAATTATTTAACGCAATTGGATAGTGTTTATCTGATAGCATCCAAGAAGCACCCATTTCGTTTAAACATGGAATACTCTGATAATAATGATCAGATAAAAAATACAGCATGACAGGTTGATTGGTTAGCTCCCTTTTAATCGTGTCAAAAATTAATTCTCCTGGCTGTACACCTGTTTCAATAGTGGAACTATAAAAAATATCCTGTGTTCGAAACCCAAACTTTTTCAATAATTGGATAAACGCATCCACATATTCTTGATCCTTTGAACTATGACTAATAAAAATCTTTTTCCCGTTGCTCACTACTCAACATCCTCCAAGTTAAATTTGTATTTTCATTTTTTTGTGAAATTCTATACTATTTCTTTAAGCGTACAGCGTTATCTGAAACCAGTCAATACTAAAATTATAAAATAACAATTATTTTGTTTTATTAAATTTTTATATAATGTTGTTTTGTTAATGTTTTGTTATTTTTAAACAAGTGATTATAGAGCGATGTACGGTTGAAGTTATTTCTAATCTATTTTTTTCAATATTTTTATAAATATAAAAAAACACGCCTTTCTTTGCAGAAAGGCGTGTTTTTACGTCCGAGTATAAGGAGAATTGGTTCATTAACCAATTGTCCCTTTAAGCGTTATTCATTAAATGAATTATTTGTTTTTTAAGTTGTAGAAAGATTTTAAGCCTTTGTATTCAGCTACATCGCCTAATTGATCTTCAATACGTAATAATTGGTTGTATTTAGCAATACGGTCAGTACGGCTTAATGAACCAGTTTTGATTTGGCCAGCGTTTGTTGCAACAGCGATATCAGAGATTGTTGAATCTTCTGTTTCACCAGAACGGTGAGATACAACTGCAGTGTAGCCAGCTTCTTTAGCCATTTCGATTGCTTCAAATGTTTCAGTTAAAGTACCGATTTGGTTAACTTTGATTAGGATTGAATTAGCGATACCTTTTTCGATACCTTCAGCTAATTTAGTTGTGTTTGTTACGAATAAATCGTCACCAACTAATTGAACTTTGTCGCCTAATACTTCAGTTAATTTTTTGAATCCGTCCCAGTCGTTTTCGTCTAAGCCGTCTTCGATTGAAATGATTGGGTATTTAGAAACTAATTCTTCGTAGAACGCGATCATTTCTTCAGTTGTTTTTTCGCCTTCGCCTGAGTCAGCTAAAACGTAAACGCCTTTTTCTTTGTCGTAGAATTCTGAAGAAGCAGCATCCATAGCAAGAACAACGTCTTTACCAGGAACATAGCCAGCTTTTTCGATAGCTTCGATGATTACTTCGAAACCTTCTTCGTTTGAACCTAAGTTAGGAGCGAAACCACCTTCGTCACCTACTGAGGTAGCTAAGCCGCGACCTTTTAAGATTGAAGCTAATGCGTGGAATACTTCTGCACCCATACGTAAAGCTTCTTTGAATGTAGGCGCACCTACAGGCATGATCATGAATTCTTGGAAGTCAATACTGTTGTCAGCATGTGATCCACCATTGATGATGTTCATCATTGGAGTTGGTAATACTTTTGTATTGAATCCGCCTAAGTAGTGATATAAAGGCACTTCTAGGTAATCAGCAGCAGCACGAGCTACGGCGATAGACACACCAAGAATAGCGTTAGCACCTAATTTACCTTTGTTAGGAGTTCCATCTAAATCGATCATTGCTTTATCGATAGCCATTTGATCGCGTACATCGTAACCGATGATTGCTTCAGCAATGATGTTGTTTACGTTATCTACAGCTTTAGTAACACCTTTACCTAAGTAACGAGCTTTGTCGCCATCACGTAATTCAACTGCTTCGTATTCACCAGTTGAAGCTCCTGAAGGAACCATTCCACGGCCGAAAGCTCCGCTTTCAGTGTAAACTTCTACTTCGATTGTTGGGTTACCGCGTGAGTCTAAGACTTCGCGTGCGTAAATATCAGTAATAATTGACATGTTTTGTCTCTCCTTTGAGTTTGTATTTATACTAAGGGGATTCCCTCATGTATGATTGTAGTTAATTCTCGCAAACTATGCAAACATTTTTTTGCAAAAGTCATTGAGAAAACGTTACCGTTAGTGATTTCTTATTTTACAGCATCTAATAAAGCTAAGAATGAATCTGCTTCTAAGCTTGCGCCGCCGACTAAAGCACCGTCAACGTTTTCTTTTGCCATATATTCAGCGATGTTTTCTGGTTTAACAGAACCACCGTATTGAATACGAACAGCTTCAGAAACTTCTTTGCCGTATAATTTTTCAACTGTTGAACGAACAACACCACAGATTTCATCTGCAATATTAGCATCTGCAGATTTACCAGTTCCGATTGCCCAGATTGGTTCGTAAGCGATAACCATTGAAGCAACTTGTTCGTTTGATAAACCAACTAAGCCGTTAGTGATTTGACCTTCGATCCATTCCGCTGTTTTACCAGCTTCATACGTTTCTAAAGTTTCACCACAACAGAAGATTGGTGTCATACCATTTGCAAAGATTGCTTTGGCTTTTTTATTGATATCTTCATCTGTTTCGTGGAAATATTCGCGACGTTCAGAGTGTCCGATAATCACATAGTTTACACCTAAATCGGCAATTGCAGCTGGTGAGTTTTCACCAGTGAAGGCACCAGCGTTTTCCCAGTAGCAGTTTTGTGCAGCTAATTTCACTTCAGAATCTTTTAGGTTCCAAGCTAAAGGAGCTAAGAATAATGCTGGAGATCCAATCACAGCGTCAACAACGTCGTTTGATGGAACAGCATTTTTTACTGCTTCTGCAAAGCTTTGTGCTTCGCTTAAAGTTTTGTTCATTTTCCAGTTACCAGCGATAATTGGTTTGCGCATGAAAAGCACATCCTTTTCTTTTTTTAAAAATATTGTCTTTTAAACTGATTATTTATCGTTAATAGAAGCTAAACCTGGTAAAGTTTTGCCTTCTAATAATTCTAAACTTGCTCCGCCACCTGTTGAGATGTGAGAGAATTTGTTTTCGTAGCCTAATTGAATTGCTGCAGCAGCAGAGTCCCCACCACCGATGATTGTTGTTGCGTCTTCTAAATTAGCAATCGCTTCACAAACACCAATTGTTCCTTTGGCAAAGTTACTCATTTCAAATACGCCCATTGGTCCATTCCAAACAACTGTTTTTGCACCTTGTAATTCGTTAGCGAATAATTCAATTGTTTTTTCACCGATATCCAAGCCTTCTTCATCATCTGGGATTTCAGTTGAAGGAACCGTGTGGAAAGGAGCGTCATTGCTGAACTCTTTAGAGACAACCGTATCAACCGGTAAAACTAATTTGTCGCCAGCTTTTTCCATTAAGCTTTTCGCTAAGTCCACTTTATCTTCTTCAAGTAAAGATAAACCAACACTATAGCCTTGTGCTTTCATGAATGTGTAAGCCATACCGCCACCGATTAAAATTTTGTCGGCTTTTTCAATTAGGTTTTCAATAACAGCGATTTTGTCAGAAACTTTTGCGCCACCCAAGATTGCTACGAATGGACGTTTTGGATTTTCAACAGCTTCGCCGATGAATTTAATTTCTTTTTCCATTAAGAAACCAGCAACTGTTGGGATACCAGTTGAAGCAATTCCAACGTTTGAGGCATGTGCACGGTGTGCAGTACCAAAAGCATCATTGACAAATACATCGCCTAAAGAAGCCCAGTATTTACCCAATTCAGCATCATTGCCGCTTTCTTTTTTGCCGTCAACATCTTCAAAACGAGTGTTTTCAAATACTAAAACGTCGCCGTCTTTCATATTGTTAACAGCGTCTTCTAATTCTTTACCACGTGTTTCTGGAACAAAAGTAACTGGTTGACCTAGTAATTCGCTTAAACGTTCAGCCACTGGTTTTAATGATTTGCCAGCTTTGTCTTCTTCTGTTTTTACACGACCTAAATGAGAGAAAAGAATTGCTTTTCCGCCATTTTCAATCACGTATTTGATTGTTGGTAAAGCCGCTACGATACGATTATCGTTTGTGATCACGCCATCTTTTAACGGAACGTTAAAGTCAACACGGACAAGGACTTTTTTGTCTTTTAAATCTACATCTTTAATTGTCTTTTTAGCCATGAGTAGACCTCCTGTATTGTCAATTTTAGGATTTTTCTTTTTTAAAAAAAGAAAGCGGAGAAGCGCGTTGCTTCCCCGCTTATTATTTCACAATTGTTCAAATTTCACTAATGATAAGAATGAATCTTATAAGTTAGCGAAGTATTCTAAAGTACGAACTAATTGAGCAGTGTATGACATTTCGTTGTCATACCAAGCAACAGTTTTAACTAATTGTTTGTCGCCAACTGTCATAACTTTTGTTTGAGTTGCATCGAATAATGAACCGTAAGTCATACCTACGATATCAGAAGAAACGATTTCGTCTGTGTTATAACCATAAGATTCGTTAGCAGCTTTTTCCATTACTGCATTTACTTCATCAACAGTAACTTCTTTGTCTAATACAGTAACTAATTCAGTTAATGAACCAGTAGCTACAGGAACACGTTGAGCAGCGCCATCTAATTTACCGTTCAATTCTGGGATTACTAAGCCGATTGCTTTAGCAGCACCAGTTGAGTTAGGTACGATGTTTGCAGCAGCAGCGCGCGCACGACGGAAGTCGCCTTTAGGATGTGGTCCGTCTAATGTCATTTGGTCACCTGTGTAAGCGTGGATAGTTGTCATTAAACCTTCAACAACACCAAAGTTGTCATGTAAAGCTTTAGCCATTGGAGCTAAGCAGTTTGTAGTACAAGAAGCGCCTGAAATTACAGTTTCTTCTCCAGTTAATGTTTCATGGTTTGTGTTGTAAACGATTGTTGGTACATCGTTACCACCAGGAGCTGAAATAACTACACGTTTTGCACCAGCAGTTAAATGTTTTTCAGCAGCTTCTTTAGAAGTAAAGAAACCAGTACATTCTAATACGATGTCTACGCCTAATTCGCCCCATGGTAATTCTTCAGGGTTACGGTTAGCTAAAACTTTGATTTCTTTGCCGTTAACGTTGAATGAACCTTCGTGAACTTCAACTGTACCGTTGAAACGGCCTTGAGTTGTGTCATATTTTAACAAGTGTGCTAACATTTTAGCATCTGTTAAGTCGTTGATTGCAACTACTTCGATTCCTTCTACATCTTGGATACGACGGAAAGCTAAGCGTCCGATACGTCCAAATCCATTAATACCTACTTTAACTGTCATTAAAGATTTCCTCCTTATGAAAATCAAAAATTTTTTATTTTAAAGGGTTACCCCTTTTAAAATCTCGTTTGCAGCAGCTTCATCTGTGATGAGCCACGTTTGTTTTGGTGCATTTTTCATATATGCGCGAATGGCTTTGGCTTTCGTTTTGCCGCCCGCAATTGCGACGACATAGGGAATTTCTTGTAAGTTTTTTAATTGAAGACCAATTCGTGGAATTTTATAGACCACTTTTCCTTCTTCATCAAAGAAATAACCGAACGATTCTGCCACGGCATTTTTTTGTTTGAGCATAACCATTTCGTCATCAGACATTTTTCGGCGTGCCGCCATGTGCAACGCTCGACCAATACTGTGCACCACACAGTTGGCATGACTAATTAACGTAAGAACTTCTTGAATCGAGGGTTCTTGTAATAAACTATTATACGTTTCACGACTCAATTGTTCTGGGACATATAACGCCCGGTAGTTACCACCCGTTTTGTTGGCCATTACAGCACTAATTGAATTGGCTTGGACAGAAACTGCTTCACCAATCCCTCCTCTGGCTGGAACAAACAAATTATGACGTTTTTCAGTTTCTAGTGATCCCATATTTTCGGCCACCATGGCCATTGTTGTCCCACCCATAACCGCAATTGTATTCTCACCATTTGGTAAGAGTAAATTCAGCGTATTGGTTAAGACATCTCCAAAGTCCGAAAGAACTTTCTTTTGGATATCACTATCTCCTGCAACAACGATACAACGTTGAATGCCAAAGTACTGTGTCATTTCTTTTTCGATTTGGTGCATGCCAAGCAATTGATTCATGACTAATTCTAAGCCTTGATAGACTTCCAAACCGCGTTCTGTTAATGTCATTCCACTTTTTGAGGGTTCAATCAGGTTGAGCTGCTTTAAAACATCTGTTTCTGTACGCAAGACTCGCTCTGTAATTCCCATCGTTTCTGATAAACTTCTACGTCCAATAGGTTGCATCCAATAAATATTGCGAAGAATTTGGAATCTTTCTTGTAATACATCGAGCATATCTGGAGCAACTGCTTCAATCATTTTAAATTCTTTTAACATGATGCGCTCCTTTTGTGGGTCGAAATATGTCCAAGTAAGACTGAAAACGACCTATGAACTTTAAAAAAATAGAATTGATGTTCGTTTTTCCTACTATTTATTCATAACAGTATTAAAAGTACTTATCAATTACACACTTAGTGTACCAGTTTTTTTGGGTCTTTTCAATAAAAATGATTCTTTTTTCATCGTTTTCTTTCAAATCCAAACAAATCATTCGTTTGTGAGAAACAATAGTGACTTATTTCCGAATAATCAGATCTAATTAAACCAAAAGCAAAGGAATTCACGAACGTCTTTCAATTAACTTCTTGTTTAAATGGGAATTTCAGGTCCTCTCACAAAGCATTTTTTACTTATTTTTCAAAAAAAGCAACGAAAGAATAGACACAGCCATTCTCTCGTTGCTTCATATCCTTTTATTTGTAATCTTCTTCGTAAAAACGTCCTAAAATTTTAACATTATCTGAGATGCTGACAAAGGCATTCGGATCACTTTCTTTCATGGCTGCTTCTAAACTTGGCAACTCAAAGCGTGTCACAATAGTTAGCAAAACAGTTTGGCGGTCGTGGCGATATGCCCCTTCCGCTTCATGAATAATTGTAATACCGCGGCGCATTTTCTTTTGAATCTCATCCACGACTCGATCTGGGTTTTTAGTGACAATCATAACTTGCATTTTCTTTTGCTTAGTATAAACGGCATCTGTGACCTTCCCACTTACAAAAATTGATAACGCACTGTAGAACATGTACTGCCAGCCAAATAAATAACCTGCAACGAAGACAATTAGTGCGTTAAAATAAATTGAAATCGAGCCAACGGAACGCCCCGTTTTTTTCCGAATGGTAATGCTTAGAATATCTAAGCCCCCAGAAGAAACCCCGTTTTTTAAGACAAAACCAATTCCTGATCCAGAAATCGCCCCACCAAAAATAGCACAGATAATTGGATCTTGGGTCATCACCGTTTGCGGAACAATATGCATAAATAATGAAGTTAAAGTCACGGTAATGAAAGTAAAAATTGTAAACTTCTTACCTATTTTTTTCCACGCAATAAAGAATAACGGCACATTTAACAGATACAATGTAATGGAGACAGGCACATTAAAACCGACAATTTTTGTTGAGAGGGTTGTTAAAATTTGTGCCAAGCCTGTTAAGCCACTGGAATAAATATTTCCTGGTTGATAGAAAAAGTTCATGGCAATTGATGCAAGAATAGCATAGACAATCGACACGGAAAATTTTGTTGTATAGTCATGAACTGGCAGTCCGTCATAAATTTTTTTCATAAATAATAGCCTCGTTTCAGGTTTTCAATAAATTACATTTCTTTTCATATTATACGTGGTTTACCGAGAGAAAAAAAGAGATTCCTATAATAATTACGGAAGATTCATCAAATGTTTATAGAAATGAAAAAAGAACGAAATCTTAACGATTTCGTTCTTGGGTTGTTTCATAATGGGCTCTTGGTCCACCAATATATTTAGGACGAGAATATAATGCTGTAACATGGGCCGCACCTAACGTTCGAATGCTCAAGCGAAGAGGAACTTGCACATGTTTTACATGCATACCGATAGATGTATCGCCAATGTCAATCCCTGCTTGAGCAACAATATGCTCCACTTCCACAGGTTCATCAAATTTTTCAAAGGCAGCCACTGAACAAGAACCGCCAGCATGTAATTGTGGTACTACCGAGACAATTTCAAAGCCTTTTTCTTCAGCCACACGACGTTCCATCGCTAAAGCACGATTAATATGTTCGCATCCTTGGACAGCCAAAGAGATGCCTTTTTTATCTAATTGTTCAATTAAGGTTGAGACAATCCATTGTCCTACTTCGGCACTGGAATTTTTACCAATGACGCCACCTACTACCTCGCTAGTGGTACAACCTAAAACAAATAGGTCCCCTTTTTTTAAATTCCCTGCTGTAATGACTTCTTCTGTAATTGTCACTAACTGTTCTTTTAACATTTTTTCATCGATAGTCATTTGTTTATCCTTCTTTCTTCTAAACGACCATTTTTTGGTAACACACGTTTTAATGTTTGACTAAGAGGCAATGCTACAATCACCCCAAATAAGGATTGAATGATATTCCCTGGTAAAGAGGCAATCCCCGCACCCACGCCGTAAAGCCAGCTAGTCGCTAAAGCATACCCGCTAATCATGAGGAGACTGGCTAAAAGTAATCCTAGCGTTTGCATCTTTTTATTTTTATTAAAGAAGTGCCCTGCTAACCAACCTTGTCCGCCATGAATCAATAACGAAAAAACGAACCATTGTGGATAGCCTGACAATAAATCAATTAAACCACCGCTTAAAGCTCCGACTGTCATGCCACCAATCGGACCAAAAAGTAAACTAGCAATGTAAATCCCTGCATCCGCCAATGTAACAAAGCCATTTGTTGCTGGGACGGGGATAATAAAGACCATTGACACAGCCACTGTTAAAGCGGTAATTACTGCATATAGACTAATTTTTCTTGTCATTATCCGCCACACCTCCTGCTAGTAATCCTTCATGCCACACACTTCCAAAAGCTGCATTTAGCTGGACCCCAGAAACAATGGCTTCATGAACGTATGTTTTTGCTAAATCAACTGCTTCAATTAACGGATATCCTTTAACTAAATTCGCACCAATTGCAGAGGCAAAGGAACAACCAGCGCCATCAATGGTGTGGGCCATTACTTTTTCTTTGACCAATTGAATATGTTGTTGTCCATCATAAAAAAAGTCACGTGCTTCTTGGCCAAGCCAACGATTACCACCTTTAATCACCACCGTTGCCGCTCCTAAAGAGTTTAACTCTTCCGCCGCTTGTTGAACTTCTTCGACGGTTGTTAATTTTCTGCCAATGAGTAATTCTGCTTCTTTTAAATTAGGCGTTATAATCGTTGCGAATGGAAAAAGTTTTTCAATCAATAACTGCATGTATCTTTTTTCATAAACTGAAGTCGTTTCTTTAAAAGCCAAGACAGGATCCAACACCACCGGCAGACCTGCGTGCTTTTTCAAAAAGGTTGCAATTTGTAACATACTTTCTTCACTGTGAATCAAGCCAATCTTGATGCCGTCTAAACTCCCGGCAGGTATGGAAGCGAGTTGCTCTTTCACCAAAGAAGTCTCCAGGTCATGAATCTGAAAATGATTCTTGGGGGCTGTAGCAAGGCAAGTTAAAGTTGATAAGCCAAAGACTTGATGATTTTCAAACGTTTTTAAATCTGTTTGAATCCCGCCACCTGAAAAAGGATCGGAACCGCCAATTGTTAAAATTATTTTTGTCATTTGTTTCGCTCCTTTATACACTCAGTTATCATACAAAGTTTTCTAAAAAGAAAAAACAGCCAATTGGCAGATTTTTAGCTCAGCCACTTTTTATTTTGTTATCCTTTTCCTTCCCAAAGAAAGAGTGACCTCATCCGTCAATGAAGTCACTCTTTCTTTGGATTTAACACTTATTCGTCAATGGCTGTTACATCAATGTTTAATTCAAACAATTGTAATGGAGAAACTAAACTTGGTGCGTTGTTCATTGGGTCAATTGCTTTCCCGTTTTTAGGGAAGGCAATCACTTCACGAATATTTTCTTCCCCAGCCAATAGCATTGCTAAGCGGTCTAGCCCTAAAGCAATCCCTCCATGTGGCGGGAAGCCGTAATCTAATGCGTCTAGCAAGAAACCAAATTGGTCTTGTGCTTCTTCTTTTGTAAAACCTAACGTTTCAAACATTTTTTCTTGTAATTCTCGTGTATGGATCCGTAATGAGCCACCGCCTAATTCGTAGCCGTTTAAGACAACATCGTAAGCTTCAGCATACACAGAGGCTGGGTCTGTTGCTAAGCGGTCCACATCCTCTGCTTTTGGTTGTGTAAATGGATGATGAGCAGAAACATAGCGACCAGCTTCTTCATCATATTCAAACAACGGCCAATCCACAATCCATAAGAAATTGAATTTCGATTCATCAATTAAACCTAATTCTTTACCTAAACGTGTACGTACCGCACCTAAAGCAGCAGCTACGATTTCAGGTTTATCGGCACCAAACATTAAAATATCACCGACTTCTGCATTGGTAGCAGCAATTAATTCATCACTAACTTCTGTTAAGAATTTAGCAATCGGTCCTTTTAAGCCATCTTCTTCAACTTTTAACCAAGCTAAGCCTTTTGCACCAAATTGACTCACATACTTACCTAAGTTATCCATATCTTTACGAGAATACTTATCTGCGGCGCCTTTAGCATTTAAAGCCTTCACATGTCCGCCATTTTCCAACGCTGCTTGGAAAACTTTGAAGTCTACGTCTTTCACTACATCTGCGACATCAATTAATTCCATAGCAAAACGAGTGTCAGGTTTATCGCTACCATAGCGTGCCATTGCTTCGTCATAGCTCATTCGTGGAAACGGAACAGAAATCTCAATTCCTTTTGTCTCTTTCATCACTTCAGCCAACATATTTTCTGTATATGTTTGAATTTCTTCTGGTGTTAAAAAGGTCGTTTCGATATCGATTTGTGTAAATTCTGGCTGACGGTCGCCTCGTAAATCTTCATCACGGAAACAACGAACGATTTGGTAATAGCGATCGAAGCCTGCCCCCATTAATAATTGTTTAAAGAGTTGTGGTGATTGTGGTAAAGCATAAAAATGACCGGCATGGACACGAGAAGGAACCAAATAATCGCGAGCGCCTTCTGGTGTTGATTTGCCTAAATAAGGAGTTTCAATGTCTAAAAAGTCATGATTATCTAAATAGTGACGGATTGTTTTCGTTACTTGGTGACGTAATTTAATGTTGTTTGTCATTGATGGACGACGCAAATCTAAATAACGATATTTCATGCGCAATTCGTCATTAACGTTATTGTCATCTTCAATGGTAAATGGCGTTGTTTTCGCAGTATTTAAAATCGTAATGTCAGTCGCCATCACTTCAAACTCGCCAGTTTTCATTTTGGGATTAATCGCTTCTTTATCACGATAAACGACTTGACCTTTAACTTCGATGACGTATTCACTACGACATTTATCAGCAATTTCCCATGCTTCTTTTGACTTTTCTGGGTTAAAGACCACTTGGACGATTCCTTCACGGTCACGTAAATCAATAAAGATAACGCCTCCTAAGTCACGACGTTTTTGAACCCATCCTTTTAATACAACTTCTTTTTCAATAAATTCGGCAGATACATTGCCGCAATAGGTTGTGCGTTTTGCCATTTCTCAATCTCTCCTTTTTATTCTTCAATCATTTTTGTCATCATTTCGTCATACACTTCATCAAATGAATCATGAATAGCACTTAACGGGAAGGCTTTTTCTTCGCGTGTTGCCATTGATTTTACGTTGACAATGCCTTCATTCAATTCATTTTCACCGATTGTTAAAACTAATTTTGCTTGTAATTTATCGGCCGTTTTAAATTGCGCTTTTGGTTTGCGATTCATGTAATCACGATCAGCTGAGAAACCAAAGTTACGAATGCTTTGAACAAGTTGCAAAGCTGCGACGTTGGTTTCTGAACCAATCCCAACCACATATGCGTCTAATTCAGATAACGCTGGAATCACAACTTCTTCAGCTTCCATTGTTAACAACACTCGCTCAATGCCCATACCAAAACCAAAACCTGGTGTGTCTGGGCCGCCTAATTCTTCAACTAAACCATTGTATCGGCCTCCTGCACAAATAGTTGATTGCGCACCCATTTTAGGCGCTTCACTCATAATTTCAAAAATTGTGTGTGTGTAATAATCCAGGCCGCGAACCATATTACTATCAATTTCATAAGGAATTTCTAGTAAATCTAACATATCAGTTACTGCTTCAAAATGTGCTTTAGATGGTTCATTTAAATAATCTAAAATGGAGGGCGCTTCTGCGACGATCACCTTGTCTTTTTTATCTTTGCTGTCTAACACCCGCAATGGATTTTCGTGTAAGCGACGTTGTGAATCCTCGCTTAATTCTGCCATATGGGGCTCTAAATAATCGATTAATGCTTGACGGTACGTAGCACGTGTTTCTTTATCCCCTAAGGAATTAATAACTAATTTGATTTGTTGGATTCCTAATTGTTTGAAGAAGTCCAAAGCCATAGCCATAATTTCAACATCCAATGCTGGGTTTTCACTACCAAATGCTTCCACACCAATTTGATGGAATTGACGCAAACGACCAGCTTGTGGGCGTTCATAGCGGAACATCGGCCCCATGTAATAGGTTTTATATGGTTTCGTATATTCCGGACCATATAATTTATTTTCAACGAAGGCCCGAACAATTGGCGCTGTCCCCTCAGGACGTAGCGTCACGTGACGGTCTCCTTTATCATAAAAATCATACATTTCTTTTGAAACAATATCTGTAGTATCGCCAACACTGCGAGATATCACTTCATAATGTTCAAAAATCGGGGTTCTGATTTCTTGGTATTGATAATCTTTAAAAATCAAACGAGCTGTTTCTTCCACAAATTGCCATTTTTCAGAAGTTCCTGGCAAAATATCGTTTGTTCCTTTTGGTTTTTGATAACTCATTGTCTTTCTCTCCTTCTATCATTCCACAAAAATGTGTGCGCCATTTTCTTTTTTCTAAAAATGAAAAAAGCCCTTGTATGTTGAACATACAAGGGCGTAAAAGTCTCTTTTACACGGTACCACCTAGTTTTGAAAGATTTTACTCTTTCCTCAACGATTAACGCTCGTAACGGGACGGCTTTTCTTCCGTCCATCTCCAGAATGTCTTTCACTTTCACTGTTGAAGTTGCTCTCAGCCACGGCAACTCTCTCTTCGCAGACAGATGAAACTTACTCGTTCCTTCGTAGATTTTTAATATTATCTATAAACTACTAAAGTTCTCTTAGAAAGTCAAGGGGTTCCGACAGGAAAATCAATTATTTTTCTCGTGTATCAATCACAATGGTCACTGGACCATCATTGGTCAACGACACTTGCATATCCGCGCCAAATTCTCCTGTGGCTACCGCTATTCCTTCTGCTTCTAATTGTTGATTAAATAATTCATACAAAGGAATCGCCACATCTGGACGAGCCGCTTCAATAAAACTGGGACGATTGCCTTTTTTAGTTTTTGCATAGAGGGTAAATTGAGAGATACTCAAAATTGATCCTTCAATCTCTTGAATACTGCGATTCATTTTTCCTTCGTCATCTTCAAAAACACGTAATTTACTGATTTTGCCAACAACATAAGCCACATCTTCTGGCGTGTCTTCTTGATGGATGCCCACCAGCACCATGAAGCCTTGTTTGATTTGTCCCACTATCTGCTCTTCTATCGCAACTTGTGCTTGACTAACTCTTTGAATAACTACTTTCATCTTTTTTGCCTCACTTTTAACACTTACCCATTGGTTCGACGAACACTATAAACATCTGGTACACTTTTAATTTTGTCAACGATGGTTTTTAAATGAGAAAGGTTTTGAATTTTCACAGTGACATGAATCTGGGCCATCTTATCTTTGGATGGACGAGCTTCAACGCCGACTAAATTTTTTGTCATCGAACTAATGACTTGTAAAACATCACTTAGTAAGCCACTACGATCATAGCCGTAAATCTCCAAATCGGCAGCGTATTCTTTGCGACTGTGCTCGGTATCTTCCCACTCAACTTCAATTAGACGTTGTGCTAGTTCTTCTTGATGTTGTACGTTAGGACAGTCCGCACGATGAATTGAAACGCCACGTCCTTTGGTAATGTAACCAACGATTTCATCACCAGGCACTGGATTACAACAGCGGCTTAAACGAATCAATAGGTTGTCCACCCCTTGAATCACGATGCCGCCTTCATGACGAACTTTCATTTTTTCTGATTCTTTTTTAGCTGGCTGATTTAACAACTCTTCTGCTTCTTGACGTTGGCGTTCCAACTCTTGTTCGCGGCGTTCTTTTTCTGTTAAACGATTGCACACTACTTGCGCACTTACTTCGCCATAACCTACTGCCGCAAATAAATCATCTTCCGTTTGAAATTTAAATTTATCTAGCACTTCCGCCATTTTATTCTTCGTTAAAAATTCTTTCGGTGTAAAGCCGATTTCTGTCATGTATTTAATGACAGCATCATGCCCTTTAATAATGTTATCTTCACGGTCTTGTTCTTTAAAGAAACGTTTGATTTTATTTTTGGCTTTACTTGTTTTAACCATTTTCAGCCAGTCGCGACTAGGTCCGAAAGAATTCGGTGATGTTAAGACTTCAATAATATCCCCATTTTTTAGGACATAGTCTAACTGTACCATTTTGCCGTTGACCTTCGCACCGGTTGTTTTATTTCCAATTTCAGTATGAATGCTGTAGGCAAAATCTAGTGGTCCGGAGCCTTTTGGCAGTTCGGTTACATCTCCACTTGGCGTAAAGACATAGACTTTGTCACTAAAAATGTCTTCTTTAACACCTTGCATAAATTCAGAAGCATCATAGCTTTCATCTTGTAATTCAATAATTTCATGGAACCAATCGACTTGCTTCGTCAGTTCATCTGTTTCAATTTTTTCCGCTTTGCCTTCTTTATAGGCCCAGTGAGCCGCCACCCCAAATTCGGCGATTTGGTGCATCTCATGGGTCCGAATTTGGACCTCTACTGGATTCCCTTTTGGTCCAATAACTGTCGTATGGATAGATTGATACATATTCGCTTTTGGCATAGCAATATAATCTTTAAAGCGACCTGGCATTGGTGTCCAACGTGTATGAATCGCACCTAACACGGCATAGCAATCTTTAATGGAATCGACAATAACACGAATGGCTAATAAGTCATAGATTTCATTAAACTGTTTCTTTTGGTCCTTCATTTTACGATAGATTGAATAAATATGTTTTGGTCGACCATATATTTCTGCGTAAATTTCTAAATCTTCCGTAGCTAAACGAATATCTTCGACTGCTTCTGCCACATAAGCTTCACGTTCATCGCGTTTGCTTTGCATCAAATTAACAATTCGATAGTATTGGTTGGGGTTAATATAACGTAAGGCCGTATCTTCTAATTCCCATTTAATTCGACTAATCCCTAAGCGATGTGCTAAAGGCGCATAAATTTCTAAAGTTTCTTGTGCAATCCGTCGTTGCTTATCTTCACGTAAATGTTTTAATGTGCGCATATTGTGCAAACGATCGGCTAGTTTCACCATAATAACCCGTAAATCTTGCGCCATTGCCAATAACATTTTTCGATGATTTTCAGCTAATTGTTCTTCATGAGATTTATATTTAATTTTTCCTAGTTTCGTTACGCCATCGACTAACATTGCGATGTCTTCGCCAAATTCTTCTTTTAAATCGTCCAGTGTTACGTCCGTATCTTCGACAACATCATGTAAAAATCCTGTTGCTACAGTATGGGGATCCATATGTAATTCAGCCAGAATGCCTGCCACTTGAATCGGATGGATGATGTAAGGTTCACCTGATTGTCGGACTTGACCTTCGTGTGCTTTTTCAGCATAAGTTAATGCTTTTTGAACCAACTCAACATGTTCTGGTCCCATATAGGTACTTACAATTTTGATGACCGCTGGGCCTGTCAGTATTTCTTCTTTTGGCATGGTATTCACTCCTCTATGAAGGTGACCTTTGGATAAAGAACACTTCGTTCACGTTTTATCTATTTTAATAAAAAAGAAAAGTACCACTTGAAACAGTAGCACTTTCAACAACTCTATTATACTAAATTTCCCTTAAATTTCAATCACTGTCGCTTTTTTACTCTCTGTTTATTTAAAGAGAATGCCTACAAGAATTTTACAGGCGGGCTTTCGTTTAATTTAAAAGTTCCATTTGGTAGCTAACCGCACTTAAAAGATACAACGGTGCTGTTTCTGCTCGTAAAATTCTCGGACCCAACCCGCAAAGTTTCGCCCCAGCCTGCAGAAATTGTTCAATTTCTTGCGGTGCAAAGCCACCTTCAGGTCCAAAGAGCACACACAAACGTGCGCCTGGCTGGCAAGTGGATAATACTTGTGCTAATTGACTTTTTTCTCCTTGTTTTGCTGATTCTTCATACGCAACCAAGACTGTGTCATATGAGTCAAATTGCGCAATGATTTCTTGTGTTTTTTCCACCAAAGAAACACTTGGTGTCTGCTGCCGATGCGATTGCTCCGCCGCTTCTGTGGCAATTTTTTGTAATCTTTTTTCTTTGGCTGCTCTTTTTTTGTGGTCCCATTTGACAACGGAAGTTTTCGCAGGAAAGCCGATAAACTGATTGCCACCTAGCTCCGTGCCTTTTTGAACAATCCATTCTAACTTGTCCCCTTTTGGTAACCCACACGCAATCGTCACTTCAATTGGCAATTCTTTGTCCATTTCTTCTTTACTAATTTCTTTAAAGTAAACAGATGTTGAATCAATTTCCACAATCTCAGCTAAAATGGCAGTTTTATTTTGAAATACTAAATAACAACGATCATTCGGCGTCATTCGCATAACTCGCACAATATGATGATAGTTTTCATCTGCGACTTTATACAAATCTTTTTCTTGATAATCTTCTTTCATGAAATACCGTTGCATTTTACTCTTCCTCTGGTTTCTTCAAGATAATCGCATACCAATCGCCTTGATTAAAGAGTTGGTCCACCACAAACCCGACTTTCGTTAGTGCTTCTAAAACCATTGCTTTTTTATCTTCAATAATTCCAGAAATAATGAAGGTACCGTCTTGTTTTAGCAAACGCCAAGCATCTTCAATCATTAACACAATAATATCTGCCAAAATATTTGCGACGATTACATCAGCAGAATGGTCAATTCCTTTTAGTAAATCATTGGCTGACACATGAACATCGGCCGCAATGGGATTTAAATCCATATTTTCTTTTGCCGCTGCAACTGCTACTTCATCTAAATCATATGCGTAGACGTCTTTAGCCCCTAAATAGCGACTTGCAATACTCAAAACACCAGAACCCGTTCCTACATCTAGAACTGTTTCGCCACCACGTAAAACAGTTTCTAAAGCTTGCAAGGTTAAACGAGTCGTTGGATGCGTGCCTGTACCGAAAGCCATGCCCGGATCCAATGTGATAATTTTTTCTGCTTCATCTTGTGCGTGATAGGCTTCCCAACTTGGCACAATCGTTAAGAATCGTGTGACACGGACAGGATGATAATATTTTTTCCAAGCAGTTGCCCAGTCGCTTTCTGCTACTTCACTAATTGTCATTTCGTTTTTACCAATGGATAAGCCGTACTCAGGCAAGCGTAAAATATTTTCTTTCATAAATGGTAAAATTTCTGGTAAGAAGGTTGTTTCAGGAAAATAAGCCATCACAATCGCCCCTTCTTTAATGTGGGTGAATTGCTCTTTATCTAAAATTTCCCCATACAGATCACTTTCAAAATTTTCAATGTCCAACGCATCTTCAATGGCCACGCCACTTGCGCCAGCTTCCATCATAATGTTTGAAATTGCTTCAACTGCTTCGCTAGCCGTTTCTACTTTTACTTCTGTCCACTTCATGTTCTCACCTCTAAATTAATAACTTGGATACGCAATCCATTGTTCTTTTTCTGTTTCTGCCATTTTTTTAATCATCGCTTCAAAATCTGCTGGCTCCCAATGCAATTCAAAAACTTCCGCTGTTTCATCTGATAAAAAGTCTAACAAATCACTTTGTCCTTCATCTAAAACCACTTTTAAATAGTGAATGAATCCGTCTAAAACTGCTTTGCGTAGCCCTTTTTTTCCTTCATAAGGAATTGTGACTAAATACTCTTCGTCATCAACGACTGACTTTTGCGGATTGTAAAATAACAAACCATCTTCAAATTCAATGAATTCTTCTTCTGAAAGCGTACCGTCAACATCATCAATCGCCACTTGCTCATTGTTTTCTGCATATAAACGAACAATGACTTCGATGGTATGGTTTTTGCGATCCCAATCAAGGCCTACTTCGTAATCTGCTAAGTGTTTTTCAAGTTGTTCCTCTAAGTATGTGAGCATTGTTGCTTTTTTCATTTTCTTCATCCTTCCAGCCAAAATCTATTTGGTCTACTGCTGTTCTTTTTTGTTTAGAAATATATGGATTGCCAGCCACGACGTATCTTAAAGGTAACTCTGTCCAACGACCTTTATTGGGAATTCCAATTCGTGGTAGTGCCTCAATTTTTTTCGGAAATTTTCGTTTTTCTGGCACGAGCCGTAACGAACTAGAAAAAATCGACTGCCCATATAATTGCTTATCAATTCCTAAGGCTGCAACTAATTTACCTGGTCCATTGGTCAATTCCACGCCTTGACGTCCTTGGCGATTTTCAATCATTTTGTCGACACCTTCAACAGGTTCAATCGCGCGGATCATCACCCCTTGTGGTTTGCCTTGTTCTTGTGTCACCATATTTAAAATTAAATGCGTGTGCATAGTATATAAATAAATCGTGCCTGGTTTGTCATACATGGCTTGTAAGCGTGGCGTTTTTCTCAAGCCAAAGCTATGGGCCGCCTCATCATCAGGACCTAAATAAGCTTCTGCATCCACAATGTACCCACCTAAAACGCCTGTTGCTGTTTCGTGCTCTAAGTACATCCCTAACAAGTATTGTGCCACTTCTTCAGTTGTTTTTGTGTTAAAGATATTTATCGTTTCTTTCATTTCTTTCACCACTCCCTATCATACACGAAACCTTCCGCTATATCCATCTAAAACCCAAAAAACCACCAAAAAGCGAATGTACGTTCTTTATGTTATAATAAGATGATTATGAAAAAGGAGGTCCTTTTATGCAACAACCTTTAGCCTATCGAATGCGACCTCGTCACTTAGACGAAGTAGTTGGTCAACAACATTTAGTCGGCCCTGGTAAAATTATTCGTCGGATGGTCGAAGCCAAAATGCTTTCATCGATGATTCTTTATGGGCCGCCTGGTACTGGTAAAACCAGTATTGCCAACGCAATCGCTGGTTCAACAAATTATGCCTTTCGCATGTTGAACGCGGCCACAGACACCAAAAAAGATTTACAAATCGTTGCTGAAGAATCCAAAATGAGTGGCACAGTGATTTTACTGCTTGATGAAATTCACCGATTAGATAAAACAAAACAAGATTTTTTGCTCCCTCATTTAGAAAACGGACGAATTATTATGATTGGAGCCACTACCGAAAATCCATATATTACAATTAACCCTGCGATTCGTAGTCGCACGCAAATTTTTGAAGTAAAGCCCTTAACAGAAACAGACATTCAGCAAGCGATTCAAGAAGCCTTAACCGATAGCACACGTGGCTTAGGCGATTATCCCGTCCACTTAGAAGAAAAAGCATTACAACATTTGACACGCGCAACGAACGGTGACTTACGTAGTGCGCTAAATGGACTAGAATTAGCTGTTAAATCAACACCCAAAAATGAACAAGGCGAAATTAAGATTACTTTACCGATTATTGAAGAGTGCGTGCAACGAAAAGCCTTAACCCATGATAAAGATGGCGATGCCCATTATGATGTAATTTCCGCTTTCCAAAAGTCGATTCGAGGAAGCGATGTAGATGCTGCACTTCATTATTTAGGTCGCTTAGTTGAAGCAGGTGATTTACCGATTATTTGTCGTCGTTTAATGGTCATTGCTTACGAGGATATCGGTCTTGGGAATCCTGCGGCCGCCGCTCGGACAGTCACCGCTGTTCAAGCCGCCGAAAAGCTAGGGTTTCCAGAAGCTAGAATTCCTCTAGCCAGTGTCGTCATTGATTTATGTTTATCGCCAAAATCAAATTCTGCAGTCACAGCGATTGATGCTGCTTTGGCAGATATTCGACAAGGCTCTGTGGGAGACGTTCCTGATCATTTGCGTGATGCCCACTATGCTGGAGCCAAAGAATTAAACCGTGGTATTGGTTATCAATACCCACATAATTTTGAAAACGGTTGGGTCGATCAGCAATACTTACCTGACAAATTAAAAGAGGCACGTTATTACGAACCGATTGATATTGGTAAATATGAACAAGCCTTACATCAGCAACTCAAGCGTATCCAAGAATGGAAACAGAAAAAATAACAAAATAATACGCTTTCAAAAAAAGAAACAATCTCGTTGCCGATTTTGAGAGAGTATGCTATTATAAAGATGGTAAATCTGTGATGTACGCGTTGTCCTTTCACTGTGTTGACCGAACATTTTTATTGATATCTAGGGATCCTGCTTGTATCAAAGTTGGTAACATGCCTTTTCTTTTGGTAGTTCAATACTGCGATCGAGGAACCCACCTGCTTATCTTGCGGGTTCAATACTCTAGGACGATTACCGGCATCGACGGATTTTACCATTTTTATGAAGATTTCTAAACAATTTGCTCTGGCAAGTTGTTTTTTTTTGGAGGACAAGATGATTCGTATACTCGTACTATTACTCGCCGTTGTCACAGGCGTAGCCAGTTATTATTTGATGAAGAAAAGTGCAGCTTTTTTACCACTCTTAAAAAAAGAAACTGCAACAGAAAGTCAACAGTTTATCGAACGTTTTGGGCGTTATTACTTGATTATCGCCATTCTAGGTATTCTAGCGGCTATTTTTAATCGCCCGTTATTGTCAATTGGTTTTATCTTTTTTGTTTTATTACTTTCAACGTTGTTTAGTTTAACTTTTGCAAAAAAAATGTCATAAAAGACGATGAATTTAAAACTTCGTTCAAAAAGATTTTTTTGAACGAAGTTTTTTTTACAAAAAAATGCCAATATTCAGAAAAAAAGAAGCGGTTTCAGTTTCTTTTTTTCTTTGTTTGTTTTACAATTATTATAGAAACAATTAATGATTTTTTTTACGCTGAAAGGAGCGGTTATTATGTTACAACAATATCAAAAAATTATGATAGCAATCGATGGTTCTGACGAAGCAGACTTAGCCTTTAAAAAAGCGGTCAACGTCGCTAAACGAAACGATGCTGAATTACTATTAGCACATGTTGTTGATACGCGCTCTTTCCAATCAGTGTCCTCTTTTGATGGTGCGCTAGCAGAAGAAGCAATGTCAATGGCAAAAGAAACCTTAGACACCTACCAACAACAAGCGGTGGATATGGGACAAACAAAAGTCTCTAGCGTTCTAGCCTATGGTTCTCCTAAGAACATTATTGCCAAAGAATTACCAAAAGAATACAACATTGATTTAATTATGTTAGGAGCAACTGGATTAAATGCCGTTGAGCGTTTATTTATTGGCTCTGTCTCTGAATCAGTTATCCGTAACGCTAGCTGCGATGTTCTCGTTGTACGGACGGATTTAGACAACAAATTACCAAAAAATGAAGAAAAATAAAGAATAAAAAGAAACTGAGCCAACTATCACTTTTGATAGTTGGCTCAGTTTCTCTTTATTGACCTATTAAGCACACCTTGTGAGAGCGTCTCACAAGGTGTGCTCGTTTAATTATTTTAGACGTTCTACGTCACGGGCAATCATTAACTCTTCATCAGTTGGTACTAATAGAAGCTTGATTTTTGAATCATCAGTTGAGATAACTGCTTCTTCACCGTGTACATTATTTTTGTCATCATCGATTTCACAACCAAACCAAGTCATGCCATCAATAATATCTTTACGAACGCCAACTGCATTTTCACCGATTCCAGCAGTAAAGACAATCGCATCAACGCCATTCATAACAGTGACATAGCTACCAATGTATTTACGAATACGATCGATAAAAATGTTGTATGCTGTTTGAACTTCAGGTTTATCTAAGTTTGATTGAATATCGCGCATGTCGCTTGATAAACCATTTGTTAAACCTAATAAACCAGAATTTTTGTTTAAAATATCAACCATGTCTTGTACATCAGTCAAGCCAAGTTTTGTCATTAAATAAGGCAATAGTGACGCATCAACATCCCCTGAACGAGTCCCCATTGTAACGCCAGCAAGAGGAGTGAAGCCCATCGATGTATCAACTGATTTACCACCATCAACTGCAGTGATTGAAGCACCATTTCCTAAGTGACAAGTGATAATTTTCAAGTCTTCAATTGGACGACCTAACATTTCTGCAGCACGTTGAGAGACATAACGATGACTTGTTCCATGTGCCCCATATTTACGTGCAGCAAATTTTTCATAGTATTCACGCGGTACACTATATAAATAGTTGTGTTCTGGCATTGTTGTGTGGAACGACGTATCAAAGACTGCCACGCTAATGATTTCTGGTAAGATATGTTTAAATGCTTTAATTCCCATTGCATTCGCTGGGTTGTGTAAAGGTGCTAATTCAGATAAAGCTTCAATTTTTTCTAATACTTCGTCTGTAATAACAACAGAATCTTTAAATTCTTCTCCACCAGCAACTACACGGTGACCAACACCAGTAATTTCATCATAAGAACCTAAAATGTTTAAGTCGATTAATTGGTCTAGTAACATTTTTACTGCCACTTCATGGTTATCAATATCAACAATTACTTCATATTTTTGTCCTTCACCATATTTAATTGTGAAGATAGAATCTTTTAAGCCAATACGTTCAACGATTCCTTTAGCGATCACTTCTTCATTTGGCATTTGGTATAATTGCCATTTTAAACTTGAACTACCTGCATTAATTGCAATTGTTTTAGACATAATTTTCTCCTCTTCGTTACTATTTTATTTTAAATTTGAAGCTTTCCAAGCTTCAAATTGTTTAAAGAACTCCGTTACTTTATTGATATCTTTCAAAGAGGCAAGTTTTGCTAACAAAACTTCCTTCACTTGCTCAGCATCTGCACCCTTGTTTTGAACAAGCAAGATACTTTTACGTGATTGTTCTGACTTAAACAATTCATCAGGTAACTGTATCATTCCTTGTAAATAGACATTTTTTGTCAACCAATTTTTAAAGAATTCACTTTGCTCAGTCTCTAAAATATTGGTCGGGATTAAGAATAAGCCAAACCCTGCTGGCTTCACGTATTTCATAGCTTGCTCCATTAATAAATGATGCGCATAACTATGGCCTTCCTCCGCAGCAGCAGCAAATCCCTTTGCTCGCTCATCATTTGGATAATAGCCAATCGGCAAGTCACTTAATGCTAAATCAACTGGATCCAATAACAAATCTTGCAATCCGTCTTGATGGAACAACTGAATATTGGCTTGTGACCAAGCATTGTTCACAGAAGATACTGCCAAAAGTGTTTCATCGATATCCACACCATAACCAGAAACTTTGTAACCAGCTGTTTCAAGGTTCAGCAGAACCGTTAACAGTAAATTTCCCATTCCTGAAGCAGGATCTAAAATTTTTAATGGCTCTGATTTATTTGTTAATTGTTCTACTAAATAAACAAACAAAAAGCCAATACCGTCTGGCGTCAATTGATGATTTGCTTGAAGCTGCTCTTTTCTCGTTCCTTTTAACAAAAGTAATTGGGACAAGCGTCGCATATCTTCAGGAGCTAAATCAATTTTTTTAATCGTATGATACAGCGTTTCTAATTGTTTCACTGTCTCTGGATTAGGTACTCCGTCAAGTACTCGTACTTGAAAATCATCTAAAATATTTTCACCATTTTCAATATACGCATCTAAAAAAGAAGTATCCAATGACTGTTGCAATAACTGGATTGCTTGTTCCATTGGCTCGAAAGCCTCTTCAATTTTTTCTGGGAACAAATTAGCACCTCTATTCTATTCAAAATGTAACAACTTCCATACCTGTTTTATTTTAACGAAAAAAGAAAGAATAATCAATGCCTTTACTGTCTTTCTTCTAAAATCTAATAATTTGTAGAAAAACAACGCTATTCCAGTATTGTTTCCGCTTTTTTTTGATGAGAAACTCTCTCTTGATATTGGTATTTTCGACCAGATTTGTTTAATAAAACAGTTATTCTTAATTGTTCATTTTTGTATGTATAATCGAGGGTCACTTGCGCGTATACGAGCCTTTCTTCTGTTTTTAACTTTCGTCTATTTTGTTTAACATCTGCAAGAAATAAATGAAGGATACTTTTCCCTGCATAGTATTCCTGGGTAGCTTGCGTAAATTTTTGTGTTAACTGACGTTCTTCTAGTAACTGAAGGGTGAGAAAACTCATCAAATAAACAAAGGCCATGGCCGTGAACAATAAGTTTCCTGAATATTTTTGCCTCATTAAAATTCTCCCTTTATTGGAAAAAAACTATCAAATGTTTTTCCAGAAGTAAAAGTAATTTCCAAAGTAAACGATTGTCCTTCATTTTTAAACTGTCCATTTTTGATACCAATTAACAGCGGTTGGTAGCCTTTACCATTGACTCGCTTAATAATTTTATCTTCTTTGATTTGAATTGAAATAGTCTTGTTTGTTTCTGAGTCGAGGAAAGAAATCTCTTGAGCAGAGCCTGTTTGGAAAACGAGCTTTTGACATTCTTTTTCTAATTGAATTAAAAAAATATGCCAGGATTTCGAATCATTGTTTTTCAAATATTGATTTCCGATAAAACTTTGTTGAATCATCAACTGAAACAATTGACACATACAACTTAAAACGACTAGTGCCACTAAACACTCTAACATCGTAAAACCCGCATATTTTTTATTGACCAATCAAAATCGCTCCTCTTGAATCTGTGACTTTTAGTACCCTTCTTCCCTCTTTCTCCATCAAAGAAAATCGGTAAGTTCCTCCTTGATATATCCGCTCTTTGAAACGTAAATCACCCGTCTGCTCTAAAAATAAAATTGCTTCGTATCCTAGACGAGTGCGCGTTAATTCTTGCTCCCGTTGATAATTTTGCTGAATTAATTGTGTAATAGTCAGGGAGAATATCCCTGCTACCACACATACAATACTAAAACTAACGAGACTCTCTAATAAAATAAAACCGCTATAAATAGTTAATTTTCTTCGTATATTTGCCACTCCCCATCTGAAATTCCATAACAATTTAAGGAACAAAAAAATCATACAATACGCATTAAATAGCTGTTTTGTCATTTTTAATAATCTAAGATATGTAAATAATACCGCAAATCTGTGGTAAATTTTGTGGTAAAAATACACCTATGAGTATTTGACATTTTATTGAGTTTAGAATACGGCTAACTGAATTAGTTTGCCTAGAAGGCGACTACGAAAAAAAGACCTTATTCTTAAAAGAATGGAGGTCTTTTTTGTATTATAATAATAATCACACCAACTGACTTTTAGACTTTTATTTCAATTTTGTAAGTCAATCGTTAGATATATCAATGGATAAGTAGAATATTTCATTCTATTCTCTTTTTGAGGTGAATACAATGAAAAAAATAATTAAACATTTTATGAAACCTGTTGAAGTTTTTGAAACATTAGATGATGATATTGGGATGTTTTTAATCATTTCTATTTGCACAGCTCTGATCTTTACTTTCTTTAGTAAATAAAAAATGTGTTAAATAAATTCTCAGATACTTTCCGCAGTATATCAAATTGGGAAGTCAAAAATATCTAAAAAGAATTGACTTTTCATACAACGTATTTTTATGGACCATACAGGACTCGAACTGCAGTGCAAAAAAATCAAGCTTTTTTAAGCGGCTTATTTCCTAAACTGAACTGGAGATAAGCCGTTTAATTTTTGCTTAATTCTACTATATGCTATACCAGTAAATATATTCGTGCAAACCCTGAATAAATTGTTTAACAAATTCAAACTAAAATAAAAAACTAAAACAAATTACTACAAAGAAATAATGTCCTTTACTAATTTTGCAAATTCAATATCTCCATTAAATGGATGAACATATTTGTAGACTTCCCCGCCATTTTCTAAAAAATAGTTTCTGTTTTCGTGTTCCAATTCTTCTATTGTTTCTAGACAGTCTACAACAAAACCTGGTGCAACAATTAATATATTTTTAATACCTTTTGATGGTAATTTTTTCAAGGTATCATCAGTTGCTGGTTTTAACCATTCAGATGGCCCAAATTTCGATTGATAGGTTTGATAATAACGAATATCTCCTAATTTATCCATTATTAATTTTGTTGTTTTAGTACATTCCTTCGGGTAGTTATCCCCATCTTTTACATAAGACATAGGAATTCCGTGGTATGAAAAAACGATAGCATCTATTGGACTTTCATTCAAAGCTTCATTTATTTTTTTTGAAAAGTAATCTATATACTGTGGATTATTGTAAAATGATCGAATAAATTTAATATCCACTATCCTATCACTTTTTATAAAATAATTCATAACGGAATCAAACACCGATCCTACCGTTGTCCCAGAGTATTGCGGATACATTGGTATGACATTGAGTTCTTCAATCTCTTTTGATAATAATGTATCTAGAGCAGTTTCTATACTCGGTTCACTATATGACATTCCGATTGTAACTTCCACTTCTGGACATATATTTTTCAAATTTTCCATTTGTTTCTCAGTATATTCCAAAAGAGGAAATCCATTTTCAGTACAAATTTTTTGATAGAGTTTTGCTGATTTTTTTGGACGTATATTCAAGATAATACCGTTCAAAATCGGTTTCCAAATTATAGGATGTATTTTTATTACTCTTCTATCTGATAAAAAAGTTTTTAAATACTTCCTTACTTCCGTCTTGGAAGAATCTTTTGGTGTTCCTAAATTCACTAAGAGAATTCCTGTTCTTTTCAAAATAATTCACTACCTGTCTAATTCTATTATCGACCATGATGAATTCGAACCATCGACCGAATAGTCATGAGCCGTTTGCTCTAACCAGCTGAGCTAATGGTCCAAGTAATAACTAGCTTATTGGGGATAAAATAGTTCTTACTAGTTATAGCTTAATATATAACAATTTTACTTTACTGATTTTCAATTTTCAACAAAAAAAACGACCACCTTATTGAGAAAAGGCGGTCTGCGTGAAAAAATAAGAGTTTAAATATGTATAGATATTTTACAATATCTATTTTTTTAGTTCAATATTTTTATGTAAAAAAAGCCGCCTCATTGGGGTAAGGCGACAAGAGGTAGTAATAAAATGAAAAATAAAATTGTTTGGTAAAGATATTTTACCGCTTTCTTTTTTAAATTTCAAGTTTTCATTTTACAAAACAATTGTATTTTATTTATAATTCAAATATACAATTATAAATAAACACCTACTAAACATACACAACTTGGGGAAGTATTGTGCGTCTTCAGTAGGTGTTTTCTATATACACAAGATAATTTCGTTTTAACTACTATGATAAATTCGAACAATCAACCGAATGATTACGAACCATTTGCTCTAACTAGCTAACAATTTTTAAATAAAAATAACAGATCCTTTAACAAGTAAAGAATATGTTTAGAAAAAAGAGTATGCCATAAATCCTTGTCTTAAGTTTAACACAAAGACCCTAATCTAAACTAGGGTCTTTTTATTGATACATCGATAATAGTTTCTCATAACTAATTACTGTTTTTTCTTTTTTGTTTTTTGGCTTAGAACTGTCTATAATATTAATTACTGCTGAATTAATTAATAAAACAGCTATTATACCACTTCTAATTTCTTTTCTGTAAATAAATGATACTTTCTGTCCTTCTTCAAACTGTTTACTTTTATCTGATGGTATAATTTCTTTCCATTTTCCAAATCCCATATGATGATCTCCTTTCGCTTTCAACATTCAGAGCCTATCAATTTAATCTTATAAAAAAACGTTCCAATTAAATTGGAACGTTTTACCAAAACCTTTATTATGCTTTAAAAATATTAACAGCTTGCATACCGCGCTGTCCTTCTTCAATATCAAAAGTTACTGCTTGTCCTTCTTCTAATGACTTAAAACCATCCGCTTGAATTGCTGAAAAATGAGCAAATACGTCATTGCCATCTTCACCTGTAATAAATCCAAAACCTTTGTCTGAGTTAAACCACTTTACTGTACCGTTGTTCATATATGTTTCCTCCTTGTGCATACCCTGTATGCGATTTGTTGCAAAAAATGTTTGATAAGCAAAAGGAGAATTATAGTCTTATGTATAGCGCTCTCGTTACATGTCAAAATTGATTACTTATTTATAATACCATACTATTTCCTATAAAGCAAATGAGTGTATTAAAACATGATGGACCAATACTATAAAAAGGTTATAATCCATCTACTCTAGACATGAAATATAAATATACGATACAAAAACCCCCTTGCACAATTATGATACAAGGGGCCTGTAGTCTTTTACTACAAGTAATTGCTTTATTATTCTAGCAAATTAGTTTTGTTAATTCAACCAATAAAATTATTCACAACTTATTAACAAAATTGTGTTTGGCTTTAAATTAGAACTGGGATATTAAGGAATATCGCTAAAGTAGCTGTACTACAATTTTCCACTTATTTAAAAGGAAACTGTTCTCAAGTAATAGTAGCTTAGAAATAGGCTAATTCTATTTTTTATTAGGATAAATTCCGTACACATTATCCTTTTCATAAATTCAAGCTTAACCTTGTTATAAAAAAAGAAAATCGGTTATGATTAACAAGTAAAATCTAAAAAAACACCTACCGCACAGACAACTGCTTGGGGAAGTACGTGCATCTGTGGTAGGTGTTTTCTTATGTAATACAATAGCTTTAAACTAAGCTACGTATGAGTAAAATTAAAATGCTCCTACCTAAGGACTTGGCATAAGATAGGAGCACCTCTTTTCTAAATCGAAAAGAGTCATAATATGAAAAGGTAACTCTATTGTAAATGAGGTACCTCTAAATTTCAACCGATTTTGCAAAAAATCAATAGCTCAATGTTTGACCAGAATAAATCAAGTTAGGATTTGCTAATCCGTTTAATGCAGCTAAGGTTTGATAAGTCGTACCAAGCTTAGCTGCAATACTTGATAAATTATCACCGTATTGAACTGTGTAAATGTTGCTTACTACTGATCCATTTACTTTCAAAATTTGGCCAGGGTAAATAAGATTTGGATTTGTCAATCCATTTAATGCAGCCAATCTTTGATAGTTTGTTCCGTATTGATAAGCAATGCTTGATAATGTTTCGCCGTATTGTACCACATGAGTCGCTTCTGGTTGTTTATCAGGAACAGTTGCCGCATCTGGCAATAATTCAATATTGCCTTTGCTGATCCATGACAAGATACCTTCAAGCAATACTCTGCTCTCAGTTACTTCTTGTACTTTATAGCTGTTTCCTTTTACCCATTGCGGAATAGCTTCGCCAGTTGCCCAAGCATCAACATTAAATTTCACTTTAACAGTGTCGCCCACTTTAACATCGGAACTTGGCGTATTTTCTACTTCTTTACCTTCCTCAATAGCTGGTGTGTTTGTTGCTGGTTGGTTATTCTTTGTATAACCATTATCAGTAATACCTGTTAAATCAACGTTACCATCTAGCCCTCCTGCAACGTAGGTTGACGTGAACTGAAAAATACCGATATTTTCAAATGAAGGAAAATAATTGTAATTTGGATAAGGTGTCACTTCATAATCTGGATATTCTGCCATCCATAATTGATACTTCTTTGCAATTCGTGATAAATCATAAGATGAAGTAAGATACCCTTTGTATCCGTAAAGCATCGGTGTATATCCAGCCTCTTTGATATAGTCTAACGCCCATAGCGTTACATCCGTCGATTGAACGCCGTCTTCCGCATCTAAGGCGACAATTGATCCCTTTGGTGTTTGAACTTTAGGTAAAAAGTAATCTAATACTTGCTTTGCATTTTCGTAGGTAAGGACGTTTTGCCACCATACATAGGTATGCGCTCGTTTACCTTGAGCAATCGTACTAGCTACTTGACTAGAATAAGTAACTTGATCATAAATCCCATAGTTGTTTTGCCCACCAATTTGTGAAATTGAAAATTTATCATGTGCATAACCAAATGTTGCTTGATACCCATTCCAAATAGACAAATCAACGCCTTGGTCTCCTTTTGCAGCAAATGTGCTAATTGGTGATACAAAAAATAAGACTACCAGTAACGTTGCCAATAGTTTCTTTTTCATTTATTTATCTCCTTTCCTATCTGATAATCCAGGTGTTGTGGGATCTGTCACAATACCTAGAATAGTTAGCACAACAAATAATGCATTAACAACATCTAACAGTTGCTTATTAATCATTTCAATTTGAAATTTATATCCAAAAGGAACTGCTACTACTTGAATTAATAATAGAACTGCTGGAATAATCGAAAGCCAAAATTGTTTGTTCTTTATTCTTGATTTCCAATTAATCATTTTTATTTCCTCCAATCCCTCTAAAGAGGGTTTTATTTTGCTCTTCCAATCGGCTAATGCGTATTTCATGGTTATTTAAACGTTCAACAGCTTCCTTTAGTTCTTTCATGCTATCTTCTAATTGAGAAAAGACATGATAAAATTTCATTAATGCGAAAATAATTCCCCCTAAGAATGTAATCACTGCTAACCATTGTTCTACTGTTAAGTTCATCCTGCACCTACTTTCTACTTACAAGAAAAACCGCTTAGCTTTCGCTAAACGGTTCTCCACAAATTTTTGTATATTCTTCTTTTGTTAAGCAATTCATATTCACGTAATCTACTAAATCTTGTTTTGTATAACAATTCCAATCATACAACTGTTTAATATTATCGAAACCTGGAAAAGCATTCGTTTTCATCTTATTCCGCTCCTTTCGTAAGTTCAGCGACTTGTTTCATCAATTCGCCAGTCATTCTTTGTGTTTGTTGAATAACTTGATTCTGCTGAGAAACTTGCTTCATTAATTCCGCATTTTGCTTTTGTAAAAGTTCCAATTCCGTAGGTGGCGTTGGCTCTGGTTCTGGCACATTATCAGGATCGTATATTAAGCTTGTTCCGTCCCAGCGATAATTAAAAAAATCTGTTGGCTCTTTTTCTACTTCAAGTTCAATTTTATTCGGTTGTTCCATTGTGGAATATCCGTCTAAATAACCTTGAATATCATCAATCCAAATTTTCATGTTCTCTTTCCTCCTAGTATTCATAAATCGCACTTAACGCAAACATTTTACTGCCTGAACCAGCCGTATCACTAGAAGAGGCATTTAAGTCGTTTCCAGTAATTTTAGTATCCTTAATATATAAATATTTCCGTACTAAATTAGTATAGTATCCATGTAAAAGGAAAATAACTCCCCCAGAACCTGGATTCTGCGCATGCTGTTTAGGCACTAAGAAAAAGTGATAACACGCACCGTTCAAAGCTCCTTCTTTGGTATATTCTTGCCATTGTAAAATCCAACCATTCTCACACTGTGAAAGAGACTTAGAAGGTACTTGCCCATTTCCTGCAGCTCCGCCATACCATGCACCTGTCCACAACGGTTCTTTTTTGGTAATTTTTTGATATGCTTTGTCCGCATCTATTTTTTTATATAAGATTCAAGCCCATCAATTGCGGCAGTATGTGTTTTAAGATAGACTGGTTTTCCTTTTTCTTTTAATTGAACAATATCTGTTGTCATTACACTTCCCCTACCTTTTCAAACGTAATTGCTGGCAATCCATCTAGCTTTGTTTTATCTTCTTTAGACATCAAGCCATTTTTTATTGAGGTTGCAACGTCTGTCGTTGTTGCATTTTGCCCTGCTGGACCTTGCGGACCAACGTCTCCTTTATCTCCTTTTGGACCTTGTGGACCTGGGTCTCCCTTTTCACCTTTCAATACTTCTGGTTTCCCTTCCACAGCATTCCAATGTGTTTGAGGAAATACCTGTGTTCCTCCTTGTTTTACTTTAACAATATCTGTCATTCAACTTCCCCTACTCTCTCAAACGTAATATCAGGTATTCTGTCAATGGCTTCTTGAACTTTTTGGTCAACATATTGTTGATTCACTCCGCCGCCATCGCCACCACCAGTTGCTGAAATAACACCATCTTCTGAAATAGAAATATTCGCTCCAGCAGTATAACCTTTCAACTCTTCCAGTTTCGATTTTAGTTCAGTGGTGAAATTTTGATCTGTTTGCTTTACCGCAGACAACGTTCCGTCTTCTGTAATTTCTAACAGTTGGCCAACCTTTATTCCGCCCAGTTCATCTGCGGTAGCGATTGGAAGAATGTACACGCCTCCCTCGCCATTTGACAACCGTTGAAACATTTCAGCAGTGATAATACCGTCTGTTTCTTCTGTCGCATAAGGAAGTTCTGTCAGTGCATTTTCTAAGCCTAGATCTGCTTTAGTGATAATTACTGCCCCAGTATATCCATTAACAGATAATACTTTTGATTGACCCGCAATAATTTTTTCTAATCCTCGAACAGCGGATGCATGTGTAATAGGATAAAACTGACGTTCCACGCCATTTTCATCGGTTTCCATCATTCGTTTTGCTTTAACCACTTATTTCACCCACTTTTTCAAACACATAAGCGTTCTGTTTTGTATCATCAACTGTTGCGATAACCAATGCCCCATCGATCGCAGGATAATCAACTGTTCCAACAATTTCTGTTTCATGATTCAGTGAAAAAGCATCATCTTGTAAAATAATCAAGTCACTTATTTCGCCATATTCTAACGTATATAAGCGTTTCTCTAATTTCTGATACAAATATTCCATATCTGCCAATAAACGTTCAGAAATTGAATTATGGCGCACTCCTTGAATGTCTACACGTGCATCCATTAGCTCGGCTAACATCGTACCGCCAGGATCAATCGTTTTTAAAATATCTTTGATTGATTCGAACCATGAAGTGAAATCTGTTTTTTGCGCATCTCGCCACGCTTCGAACTCTTCTTTTCTAGCATTCATCCAATCAGTAAAATCACCCTTATTTTCGTTGATAAAAGCGTTCATGTCCGCGATTAAATCTTCAATGGACTGCCAATAAGAACCCATTTCACCTTCTGTTTTCGAAGCAGCATTCACTACAAAGTAAGAAAAGTTTTGCGTTGCACCAATCAGGTTATCACCTTTATGAATACTGAAATATGCTTCTTGTCTGTGTAACGACTGCATAGAATATTCATCAAAGGTATACTGAATAATCCCTTTTTTGGCATTCACAATTTTTGCTGAACGTTGAATCGGATATTTATTATCAATAACCGATTCAAAAAAAACTTCGCAACCTGTTAAATCAAGTGGCAAAGCATTTTCAACTAGTATGGCTTCTAAGACTTCTGTGTTTCGATTTCCTTGTCGTACATTCTGAATCCCAATGTAATTGTAAGGTTCAGTTGTACTTAGCGTTGCTTGCCATTTAACCATTGAAAAATCCTCCTTTCGTTATTTTGGTGGAATAACAATCGATTGAATAGAATTAGCAAAATATAATCGGTCATATTTTGCGACAATTTGCCCTTGCTCGGCGTTCTGTTCTATGGTTTGGATACGTCCGTTATTTAAGCCGTAAATCACGCCCGTGTGACCATATGTTGAGTCTACTGTCCAACCTGTTCCCCATTGGCCACCTCGTCTAATATTGACGATTGCTCCTACCACTAAATCTTGATACGTTGGATTTTGGATTACTCGCCAACCTACCGCATTCCAATCATATGCTTCACCAATATCTGCAGCAGATGATGTATCACCAATTACATGTGAAAAGCCATAAATTGTTCCTGCACCTAAACCACAGCCGCCCATAAAACCAGAATATTCGGCTGGAACGGCATAACATTGCCCATTACCAAGCCATTTGCCCATTAAGGTCTCCAAATGTTCTATGCCAGCTTTTCCTGTTGCAGTAGAAGCTTTCAAATCTTTGAATTTGTCATACCATACTTGTGCATAGGTTTGTCTTTCTGGATGTGCTGCAGCTGGACGTTCAAAGTTTAATTCAAACGCATAAGCAGCTGTTTTAGGCGAGCTGACAACTTTAAATTCATCAACTGTTAATGGACTTACTTGTCCTAACCATTGCCCATTGAACATACACCAATTAATTAATTGAGCTTGGGCTAATGACGTCCTATAGTCTTGTTTGATACCTGCAGCTGCGATTAAGCGTTGTACATATTCTCGGCCATTCCAAGTTGGTGCGCCTACCAATGGATATGCTGAACCGTCCCATTGAACCCATCCGTAAGCTGGACCGCCTATTTGTTCGGTATCTGGGTTCAAACTTGGACCAACTTCTCCTTGTACATTTCCAAGGATACCTGCAGCAGCTGCTTTGCTGTATCCGTTAGCTAATAGGTAACTCCATAAGTCCCAAGCAAATTTATCTGCATCGCTTGTAACTTCTGATGGATAACCACCTGTTCCAGCTCCAGAACCGCCACCACCATTTTGACCAGGTATAACTTCTTTGCCGCCCACAATCAATCGATCAACTGTCAGAATTGCTTTACTTCCATTTGGACCAAAAAAGTTAAAATTATTTCCAACAAAAAACTGTGTAGGACCAGTAATTAAATGTCCTGTGCCTGATTGGTTAGACAAACCAATAATTTTTTGGGGATTATCTGCGACTAATAGTAATGAATTCCCATCAGAAACTACAGGATTTCCATTTTTATCTGCTAACCCTGGAAAAGGATTTCCCTTTGTTCCCATCGTGCCAACGTGACTATTACCATTCCAAAACTCCATCCCTTTTTTAGTTAATTCCATGATTTTTTTCTTATTATTCCAAGCTTGTAAAGTACCGTTTACCATACGTAAAATATCTCCACAGCTATTAAATGATGTTTCAAAAATATTAGATTTTATTTTGCCAGCTCCTATAAAGTCCGCATTCAATACTCCATTAATTCCCCACGCATTTTTAAATGGACCTTTCCAACCAGTTCTTGAGAATCCAATTCCTTTGTTATTAATTGCAATCACATCTTTTGCAGTATCCGTGGATTCCGTATCTAAGTAATAATGGGTATTAGGTCGATTTTTAGGATATTGAAGTATACTTCCACCTTCAACACCGTTAATCAAATTAGTAATATAATCTACAAAATCACTCATATACTCTTTTTTTGTCAATGTTTTTATAGCTTCTTGAAAGTCTTGGCTTTGCTGTTTATAAAAAGCAACTTGGATATCTCCCGCAGTGATTTTTATTGTTTTTTCTGCTAAAGCATCATAGACAATTCCTGTAACTTTCGTTTGAATGTCAATATCATAAAGCTTGTGGTATACAGTGAATGTATCGAATAAATTATAGTTACGCATCTTAGCAAATTCTTTTGCTTCTTCTGAATCTGTAAGTTTCTCAATTTCTAATTCAATAGAAACTTTAGGCTTATCACTTCCTGGATATAATGTAGTGAAGTATTTACTTGCCACTTTATTTAAGCTAGCTATATCTTTTACTCCTTGATCTTCAGTAAACTGAATGTATTGAGCGTAAACATCAGGATACTTACTGATATATTCGCTTTTAACTGCATTTCCATAAATCCGTTGAGAAGTTCCGTCTGCTCCACTTTGAAGCTCTGCAAATGGCAAAACTTTAGTAACAATTGATTGCCAATCAAATTTAATGGTTAATCCTTTTAAATCTTTACCATAACGAACAGTTCCAACGTTATCTCGTCCTCTACGCCTTAGCAAAGATAATTTAAAAGGCTCTCGTTTTATTTCTCCGCCCCAGTATTGAAGTAGAGAACCTTGTTCCCCTGCAATACAATTCAATACATTTCTAGCTTCAAATGTAGTGCTAGAAGCTGTATTTATATCAGAATATAGTTTGATATCACAAGGTTCGTCCATGTTCTGTTCGATTAATTTCATTGCTTCTGCACCATTACGATTATCAACTGTTACTAGCCTCACTTGTCTGTTTCCTAGCTTATAAGTACGAGATTGGGCATAAATAACAATGCTATTAGTAAAAGTATCTTTAAACGTTTGTTTGATCTCAAAAATGTGGTATTCTTCTAAGTCATTTGGCTTTGCTTTAATTTGATAGCCATTTTCGAAATAATCACTAAATCTGCTAATCGCTGGATAGTCCATTTCTAGTTCATATTTTCCGTTTGCTTCTTCAGTGATTTCGCAACGTGTCGCATCAACAAGACGTCCTAATCCATTTGTTGAAAAATCTTTTTCTCCAGGTTTAAAAATAACTGGAATCAAACCTTTCGCCTCCAATTCGGCTGAACCTTAAACTCTGTTACTTTACCAGTCCAGCGAAAATTATTCTCTCCACATTTTAAAATCGGATAATCTTTAAAAAGTGTTTTATGATCCAATATTTCAAATGCTCCGCCTGATTTTCTATAAGCTTCTTGTTTTTCTGAATCTATAATGATGTCACCGTTAATTGCTTTTAATGAATATGATTGATTATTGATAAAAAAAGAAATATCCCCAGACCCCAAAATCTGAATAATGGGTTCTGAAGGATATTTTTCTGTATTGATTAACTGATTAGGATTACTTATCCAATATTGGCCAATACGATTTTTCTTAAAAGGTCGGATACTTACAGTAAATTCAAAAGGAATTAAAAACCCGCTTTTTCTTGTTCCTGTAAATTTTGGTGGACTCGTTACAATCGCCTGATAAATATAATGCTCATCAAAATAGACAATAAAATCAGAATAGTTTCCCATATCGAGCCAAAAGGAAATTTCATCTTCTAAAAAAGAAACTTCTTGTAAAGTATTTGCTTTCGCATAGCATGTAATGGTACGTTCTACATTTTTATAATATGCAAAATCAACGGCTATTGAATCATTACCCATTCGCTCCCTAATCTCTACCACACGTCCTGCAGAAAGTCGTTCAGGTCTTTCTCTCATAAATACATTGAATTCAGAACTATGTTTTCCATTAAGAAAAAACTGTCCTCTTTTAAATTCCACCAAAAGCACCCCCCGTTGCATCACTATCTCTATTTTTAACAATTTGAATATACTTAACGAGGTCTTTAGCCATATCCATTAATTGTTTTTCATTTAATTTTCCCATAGCCTGTATATTGATATTGAAAGTATCACCGCCAATATTAGTCGTAGCATTACCTTTATTTTTAGCTAAGCTTTCTGTTTGAGCTCCTTGTTGGTTGATATATCTGCCAGTAGTAGAAAAATTTGGTAACTCTGTTGGTAAATCGGTCATTTTTTTCACTGATTTGTCAAGCGTTCCTTTTTCTTGGTCAATACCAGCTACAACACCTAATACAATATTTTTACCAATCATATCCCGCATCCATCTTGAAGGTGAATGAATGCCTAAAGCACCTTTGATTTTTTCTTTAATATTACCAGCAACTTCTTTAATTTTTTTATTCACAGCACCAATCATTGAACCAATACCGTTAACTAATCCTTGGATAATATTTTTACCAATTTCAAATAAATCGATATGGCGCATATCATTAAAGGTTTGCTTCACATTTTCAACTGTATCACTAACGCTTCTTTTAAGACTATTCCACGCATTTTTAGCGCCTTGTACCAAATTGTTGAAAATATTAACTGTTCCCTGTTTTAAGTTTTCCCAACCGTTAATGATGCCGTCTTTTATACCTGTCACAAGATCAACAATCCACTGTTTAAAATTATTCCAGGTATCTTTTAACCATTGAACAGTTGCGTTAAATGTATCAACTGTGCCTTGTTTTAAGTTATTCCAACCATCAATTACACCATTTTTAATGTTTTCTACTGTTTCAAAGAACCAAGTTTTCAAACTTTCCCATATTCTAATTGCTTCAAATTTAATATTTATCCACGTTTCGATGATAGAATATTTAATTTCAATCCAAACGTTGATCGCTCCATATTTAATGTCAATCCAGAGTAAGGTGAAAAATAACTTCACATCAATCCAAATCTTTTTAATTGTCAACATCAATCCATTGAAAATAGAAGTGACTGAATAGGAAATAGCTGTGACTGTGTTATAAAAGATATTTTTAATACCAAACCAAATTGTTTGAGCTGCTTCAGCAATATTATCCCAGACAGCAATCATGTTCTCTTTTGCTTCTTCCCATCCACCTGTAATCATTGATGTGATGAAAAGTATTGGAGCTAACAGAACATTTTTTAGAATAGTAACGACATTTTCAGCGATCATTTTGACATTTTCAATGTTCGCTTTCATAGCGTTAACAACCATTTTAAACGCATTTTTGATTCCTGTTACATATGGACCAATATATTTCCAAACAAAATCAAATGCTGTTGTGAAAACATCTGATATTGATTTTCCAACACCCTTAAACCAATCTTTCACATTATCAAAGCCATTTTTAAAACTTTCTCCAACACTTTTAGCACTGTCAGCAGCACTTTGTTTAATATTTTCCCATGTATTTTTTGAGCCTTCTTTTGTTGAATTCCAAAGTCCACTGAAAAATTCCTTGGTACCGTTCCACTTATTTTTAACCCATTCGGCTGCATTCCCAGGTGCTTCTTTCATCCATGTTCCAGCATTCGAAAAAGCCTCTTTTGTGCCATCCCACATGTTGCTGAAAAATTCCATTGTGGAATCCCAAGCTTTCACAACTGTTTCTGCGGCACTAGAAATAAATTCTTGTATATTTTTCCAAATATTTTTAACAGCATCCCTAAACCCTTCGTTAGTCTTCCAAAGATAAATAAATCCTGTAACTAAACCTACAACTGCAGCTAAAATAGCGACAAATGGATTCGCCAACATAGTTGAATTAAGTATCGCTTGCGCAATTGATAATCCTTCTGTTGCTTTTTGCCAAGCCGTGAATGCTGCACTTACTTTTTTAGCAAGCATCAACGTTCCAATACTGCCAGCTAAACCTGCAAGCAATGGTGCATAAGGTTTTAACGTATCATACAATGTTTTGACTGTTTTAATCATTGGCGGAATCATCTCGGCAAATTTAGATAAAGCTGCTTCCATTTTTGCCCCTTTGTCAGCAATGATTTCACTAATACTTCCAAAACCTGCACTTTTTAAGCCTTCGTCAATTTTAGTTACAACGTTGGCCACACCACGAACGATCGCAGTTTTCATGTTAGCTAAACCTGTTTTAATACCAGCGGTAGAATCTTTAGCAATCTGTTCTAATGATTTAAGACCGCCACCGCCTTCTTTATTTAATCTGATTAAAGCATCTTGAAATTCTTCAACTGAAATTGAGCCATCAGAAAGCCCTGCTTTCATCTGTCCAGCTGTTAATCCCATTTGTTTTGCTAAAGCGTTTAACGCTGGTCCTAAACCACTATTGATCATTGAATTCCAAGTTTCAGCATCTACTTTACCATTAGAAAATGACTGTGAAAGCTGAATAATAGCATTTTCTACCATCTCAGCAGAACCACCAAAACCGAGAATTCCATTATTTAAAGCTGCAAAAATTTGTTCTGACTTCCCTAAGTCGTTTGTAGACGAAGCGATTAATTGAACACCTTTAATAGCGCTATCTAACGGCGTAGGCAACCCTTGGATGCTCTTCTTTAAGCTATCCATTGTTTTTGATGTTTCGCCAGCTGAAAAGCCCATATTTTCAAATACGCGATTTGCGTTGTTTAACGTATCTACACGATTGATAGCTCCGTCAATATTACTGGTAATCAGCCCAATTCCTTTTGAAATGATTTTAGTAGCTCCGCTGGCTAAAAAGTTACCAACAAACGACGTCCATATGTTCCCAAGAGATCGGCCGCCTTTTTGTCCTGTTCTATCAACTTCAACATCAAAGCCTTGTAACTTTTTTACTGCTGAATTTAATCCTTGTGAAAAGCCAGATTCATCCAGTATCATTTTTAAGACTAAGTCTTCATTGTTCAAAAAGTACCCCCTACCTCTTAGAACATAGTATTTTCATCAAGATATTTGATATTTTCAAATTCTTCTACAGCATCTTTAAATGCGTAAATTTTCAAAAGCTCGTTTAAATCTGTGTTTTCGATCTCGTTTAAAGTCCACCCATTCTCAAGAAGCGAACTTTTTAGTTCTGCTTCTCGATATTGTGGCGTGTACTTAAAATGAGGATGATATAAAAGTTCCGTTACTTTTTTTTCTGTTCAGAATAAATTGCATCATAACCAGAAGTAACAGAACCTAACAATTGACCTGTAATCTTCAATAATTCACGAGCGTCCATACCGTCAATATATTCTTGTCCAGTAAACTGTCCTTCAAAAATAACGTCAGCAATAAAGTCATAGCATTCTCTTAAAATAGGACGAATTGCTTCCATATCATTTGTTTTTGTTGCTTCTTCTAACCTGATTTGTAAATCAGTCCCTGTATCCATGACTGAACCTGGTAAAAATTCTGCCGACGTGAATTGTTTTGTAGTATATTTGCTACCATCTTTAATCATTAATTTAATTTTTTGTTGAAATTTACTTGCCATTTTAATTCCTCCATATAAAATAGGACGACAAGGTCGTCCTAAACTGTTATTTTTAATCTGCTGTTGTTACATGTAATGTGCATTCTGCGGTAAAGTTACCATCTTCTGTTGTGACTACGATTTTCGTTGTCCCTTCTCCTACAGCAGTAACCTTCCCTTGAATTGGTGTTACAGTTCCAATAGCCTCGCTTTCTGAACGGAACTGATTTTTTTTATTTGAGGCGTTATCTGGTGTAATTGTCGGTGTTAAGGTTGCTGTTTGGCCAACTTTTAAATTTAACTCTGTTTGGTCTAAAGTTATACCAGTAACAGCAGTAGTATTTTCTTTACGTGGATCCATTACCTCAGTAAACCAGTTTTTAATCATCTCTAAGTCAACACCTTCATCGTCTTCATCCACGGAATACATATAACCCAACCCTGGAACATCAACGAAAGACCCCGTCCATTCTGGATGGGTATAAGATACTGAACTTCCTTCTAATGTAGATGTTTCATCAGATGTTAAAGCAAATTTTCCTTTATAGAAAATCGTATAGCGATATTTACCGTTCGATTTTCGGCGACGATATGCAAATGCGCCATCTGATGCAATATCATCTGCAGACCGCAATACGCCACCCTTTAATTTTTTCCCCCCTGTAATTTCAGCTAAAACTTCATTTTGGTAGCCGTTTGTTTCTAAAGTAACTTCTGCACCACCAAATGCAACATACTGATCTTGAACTACACTATCGCCATAGTCAGGCGTTGTTTCTGTTGTAACATCTGGTTTGATACTTACAGCAGTACCGATTGTAATTGGCGCTCCGTAAACTGGAAAAGCGCCCGTTTCGTCTGTTAGTGGGAACCACGTTGGCTTCTCTACAGAAATGACACTTACATTTTTCTTTTTTGCCATCTATTTTTCACTCCATTCAATTAATTGTGGGAACGCAACATTAAAATTGATATGTTGAATTCCGTCTGTTTTAAACGTTTGATAATCTTCTGGAAACAATTCGTTTCCGTCCAAATTCAACACATTAAAAAAAGCCCCACAGCTTTCTGTTAGGCTTGTTACTAATTGTTTATCTTTCTTACTATCAACCAGTGCAATATCAACATTGTATGCTTTATTTTGAACGTTTTGACCTACATTATCAGTCAGACTCTCTTCAAGACTTAGCACAAAATAAAACGGTTCTGACGATTGCATTACATCATCAAGATAGATAGGCGCATTCGAGAACTGTTTTATTGTGTCAGTAAGCATTTTTAAAATTTTATCGTACATATCTATCCTTTCTTAACAATGATAATCGCCATTTGTTTAAATCGTTTCGGAATATATGTTGCATTAGCTAATTTATTAGATTTTTGCAACATAAATCTGCCTTTAACAAATCCGCCATTTTTTGTTCGGTGGCCATCGTTTACATATCTAAAGTATTTTTCATTATTAATCAATGCACCCACGATACGACCACTAGACAACTTTCTAGCTTTAATGATTCGATAGCCTCGTCTTAAATCACCCGATTTAATTGGTGTCATAGGTACAATTAACTGATAAATTTTAGCTAACGAATCATTCACCATTGCAGCACCTTCTTTTTCAGCAATGGGTGTCATTTTCTTTAAATTTGCAATAACTTTATCAGCATTTGATTTCATTCTAAGATCGCTTTTACTCATCAATTGAACTTCCTGATAGCACTACTTCTATATGGCTTGGATAATAAAAAGGTTTTTTTGAAAATAACACATGTTTTTGACCTGTACCTTGAGTAATAGTTATTCTATCTCCTTTTTTAACTTTTATATTAGGTTCTAAAAAAAGTTTTTGTTCTTCATAAGAGATATTAAACGCTTCTTTGTTTTCTATTACAGGTAAGTTCCCCATACTTCCTTGAGAGAAAGCACAGGGTAACTTGCCAACATGAATTGGAAAATAAACTTGTTCAGTAATTCCGCTTTCCACATTTTCAATATCACTCATTCGCTCAATAACACAGGTATCAAAATAAGTAGCTGCTAAAACTTCTGCTTCATTCAATAGAAAAACACCCCGCTATCACAGCCTAAAATACGTTTAATGGCACTGCTATAGTTCTTCATAAGTGATTGTATGTCTTTTGATTCAACTACATAACTAATTGATGTATCACCACGTTTTACACTAGCTACAGACTTATCTATTTCGTTTTTTAAAGCTTTATAGATAACCTCAATTATAAGTGGTTCAAACTCGTCCCAAGCAATATCAATTTTACAAGTATTGTAAGAATTGATTTCAAAGATAACAAGGTTTAAAACAGACAAAATCCTATCTTCAGAAGCGTTAGGTAGCATCAATTGAATTTTCTCAACGATTTCTTCTTTTTTTTCATCAACCATAAAGCATCATTACCTAAACTTTAAAAGTATCTGCAGCACGTTCTAATATTTCAATAGCTTCTTTATCGTCTTCTGAAACTATAAATTCATTATTTTCGTTTGCTGTGATAAATTTTTTTGTTTTAGGATGCATAAAGCCCACAAAGTTTTTCTTGTCAAGCACACGATAAGTTACTTCTTTTTTTGCTGTTGCCATTTTTAATTTCCTCCTTCGTTATTATATTTTAGGCTTTCAAATTCAAGATTGCTCCAGAATTAGAAGCTTTGTATTCAATTGAATACTCACCAACTAATCCAATCCGTCTTGAATCTGTTGTTTTTGCTAATTCTTCCGCACGCCATTCACGTAATGGACGTAATTTTACATAATTAGTATCAATAGCTGCGATTGTTCCATTAGGTAAATTAGGTTCAATTAACGCAATTCCTGAACCGTAATTTGAGGCAATATTTCCAATTTGCAATCCAAATGTAAGTTTATCGCCAAATTGCACAATTTTTGTTGATTTTTCATCCAACTGATCAGTCATTAAGTCTTGCATATCAGGTGCTACTAAACATAATTTTTCGCCCATATAACCTTTTTGGAACATTGTTTTAAATAATGTGTCAATATCTTTTCTTGTTACTGCCCCCGCAGCTGCTGTTTCGACTTTATTCGTTGAACTAATTAAATTTAAAATTCCGTTCATCTGACGACCTTTAGAACCAGATTCATCAGCTTTTACACCAACAATCAATTTACGATTTAAGTCAATTTTCATTTCTGTAGCACGAAGAGCTACTTGGCTATTCAATTCATTTCCTACACCATCTACATTAATAGCATCTAATGTGCCAGATACAGAAGTTGATTTTCTGAAAATTTCAGTATAGTTGTTAAACCATGTACGATCAGATTCCGCATCTGCATATTCTCCGCCTTCTAATTGAGCAGATGAATCATCATTATTCATGCCGTATTCTCGCCATTTAATCTCAGTTGACTTGGCAGCTTCAACTTTGCCTGCGCCTAACAAATAGCTTAAAAATGGTGTATTTGGAACTTGTAATGCATTAACTTCCTGTGAAATATCTAAATACTCAAGATTATTTAATGAACTTTTTTTCATTTGTAGTTTCCTCCTAATCGATAAATGCTTGTAATTTTTGTCCTAATGCTACCTCTGGATTTTCAAACGATTTTGTTTGATTACCAGTTCCCATGTTGGTTTGTTGCGATTTATTACCAAAAGCTTTAGTCATTTCTACATTTTTAATAGCTTCTGCATGCTTATCATTTATTGCTTCCAAAAGTTCTGTAAAACCTTCTACAGCCTTCTTAGTAAATTCAGTATCTGAACTAACAAGATTATTTAACATAAATTGAGAAATAGAATCTTTCAAATCTCCATCCCAATCTAAGCCAGCAATTTTTTCTGCAACAAAAGCTTTATTATCACTAGTCACACGTAATGCCTTTTCAGCTTCAAATTCAGCCTGTAATTTTTCTAATTTAATTTGTTCAGGAGTTTTGTTTTTCTTAGATTCTTCATACTCCTTGATTGTTGTTTCCTTGATTTTATCAAGATTATTTTGTTTCCAAGCTTCTAATTGTTTATCTGCAGCTGATTGTGACTGTGATTGTACAAATTTTTGTGCTTCTTCATTTGATTCTACAAATGCCTTAAAATCATCGAAAGTGAAGTTTGTACCACCGTCTTCTTCAGCAAACATTTGTAAATCCATTGGTAATAGGTTTGGTTTCATTTTGTTTCTCCTTTCGCCCCACGATTCGACTAATCGCCCCGCATTGCTTTAGATTTATTTATTGCGCCCCACCATTCAATTAAGCCCAGCATTGCGCTAGTTTAACGTCATTTCGGACAAAATAAAAAGCCTAACTTTCGTCAGACTTTAATTGCTTTTCTTCTCTTAGTAAATGCTCTTCATAATCTGCATCTAAGTAATCATAGGGATCCATCTAATCACTTCCAATTCTTATGGACCAGTTCAGCACCTAACATTTGATAATCAGTGACAGCATCTTTTACGTTTTGCAGAGTCCTAGACACAATCGAAATAGTTAATTTACTTTTTTTACCTGGTAACGAATACAAAATATCAACGTGACAATAATTACCACCCCAAACTGATTTAAGCTCATCTTTGACGATATTACCGTTGCCATCTCTCAAAGTGTGTTTGGTTAAGTATCGTTCGTTTTCTTGTTCAAAAGCTTTTTTATAGGCTTTTTCTGTACCATTGGTAACTTCTAGATTTAATACTGCTTCGAATAATCCTTTCATAACCTCACCTCCAAATTTAGGCATAAAAATAGCACTTACCAACATTTGTCAATAAGTGCTAATAAATATCATTAAGTTCCAATTCATCCCATTTTGGCGTATCCCTAAACACTAGACAGCCATCTTTTATTGTTTTGTCAATAACTAGCAAAAAAGGTTGACCAAAAGATGGCTCTACTAATCCAAACACAGGTGTTAAATAAACATACTTTTCATTTTCTTCGATTATATCCCATTTTTTTAAATTGTTTTTTATAAACTCAGGAATTTCCACTTTTGAAATGATTTTGCTGATTTTTTCCATTGTTCTATTCTCCTTTCTTTGCCTTTGCTATCAACTTAACTAGTTCTTTGCGAAATTCCAAATCATCCACTCTTAGATAATTTAAGCTAGACGGCTGCGCATGTCGAATAGCAAAGTATTCATCAATAGGCGCAATGATTCCACTTTGAGCATCAATAATTGTCAGAACTCCATTGAGTCTTTCCATATTGACAATGTGTGCGCCACCTCTTTTCCATGCTACAGACAGCTCATACCTTTCTCCTTCTTTAACTATCTTTTCTAATTTATAAAAATTGGACTTCATTGTTCTACCGCCAACTAATTTGTGACTTACTGGTTCTTTTGTTTTTGAATCAACAAACGTCCTAAGCCCTCTAATTGCTTTATTTCTTCTATACCTAATAATTTCAGTATATTCATCGCTCCAAATACTTTGATCTAAAGAAGGCAATGCTTCTGCATCAATTCCACGACGTCGCATTTCATAAGTCGGTACACAGCGCTGACAATTAACTTGGTACTCTTTTCCTTTATAATAATTAGGATTAGCATTTGTTCTGTCAGCTTCTTCTACAGTCATTGGCTTTTTGATTTCTGCATTGATTAAATTTGCAATCTCTTTGATTGTACTATCTTTATTATACATCGAGTCTGTGCTTTTTTCATCAAACTTTTCCCTATTTGAATGAGTCAATTTTACACCAAATTGATCGTTGGCGAATTCATACAATAAATCACCAAACATCTCTTCATACAATTTATCTATGTCATCGCTAATTTCAGGAACAATTGGTATTTCAGTACAACGGCAACGTCCATGATACGGTGGATGCCAATCATCTTTAATCTCTTTTCCATGACGTCCACCACAAATAGAACAAACACGCTCATCTTCTGCCGACCAGCTTTGTGTTTGCTTAACACCTACATCCTTTAGCGATTTTCTTACACCTTCTACAGCAAAATGTGAATATTCCGTTCTAACAAGATTTTCAATCGAACGATTAAACTTTCCTTGTTCCAACTTAAACATACCGCTAATAACACCATCGTTTTTCATCGTTCTAAGAGCTTCCACAACTCCTTCACCACTTGCCAATGAATTAATAATGGAATTGCTCAAACGTTGCTCTAGGGTTGATATATTGCCCCATAAACGAGATGAAAATGTTTTTCCGCTCCACGGATAGTTCATGATGTTTTCTAGTTCATTCTTAGTTAAACCAGGTGCTGAACCGCCTAATAATTGTATCAACGCATTAGAATTAGAATTGTAGATTCGTTTTGTGATATTCTCTAAGTCGTTATTAAATTTACCGTTAACATCACTAGCTATTGCTTCACCTGCAAGGGTAGAAAAAATGTCTGCTCGTAATTGTAACAAGCGGTTAACTTTCGCATAGTCAAAGGATGGAAAATATTCATCAATGAATTGTTTATAAGCTTCATCTGATTCCATCAACTTTTCATAGTTTTTTTCGATATACTTGCGGTACTTCTCTTGATCTTGTTTGCTAAAGTCTTCTAGCATTTCACTTTGAGTGATATCGTGTAAATCTGCTTGTGACAACAGCTGTCTTTGAATTTTAACTAAAGCACGTTCGAAAACAGATTCTAGCTCATTAAGAGTTTTCTTTTCCAGTTTCAAACGTGCTTTATCTTCTAATTCACGACGTTTTTCCCAATAACGTTCACTAGCCGTTGTTTTCTTCTTCGTCATTACCTGCACCACCTAGTTCATCATATTCACCGCTAGGATAATCTTGACCTTGTTCTAAATTCATCAAGTCCATTTCATAATCTGGGTCTTTAACAAATGGAATCTGATTAATAATTGTTCGTTTGGATACAAATGGTGAAAGTTTAGGCAATGCATCAGCAAGATAACCGATGTCTGTTGGCAAGCTACGACTGAATGTGAATACAATTTTTGACACATCAACATCTAATTTATCCCTAAATTTAATAAAGGCAGACATCGTCTCAGCTGCTTCTTTCAATCCTTCTTTAAAATACTGTTCTTTAGTATTTGTTTTAGCTTCTAGTGCAATAATTTGCCATTTGCGAGCTTCGCCAGAGCTATTAGACTTAAATACTTCATCATTGAAATCGATTGACTTAGTTACCGTGTAATAAAGCTTTTTCAGCTTATCAAGATGATACTCGTTGAAATCTTTATTAATGTCTTTCGTTACATACCCAACCTTAGCTTGTGGATCTGGCAAATTAATAATACCTAATTGTTCCATCATTCTTTGTGCTTCTTTTTCATCTAATCGTGAGCCACTAATGGCCATATAAGCAAGTTTAAACTGTTCAACTTCGTTTTGTTGGTCTGATAAGCTTCTATCAAATGCATCAGAAAGTTCTTCCGCCACTTCAAAATCGCAATAACGATTCGTGTTATTTTTAAATTCTGATAGGTAAAACGTTTCTAGCGGGTTTTCTACTTCCTCAATCAATTTAAATGTTCCAGATGCACTGACTAAATTAGATTCAACATATCTGCTATATATACATATTCTTTTTTTAGTAATGACTTTCATTTCTTCGAAAAATTTTTTTTGATGTGTGTCGTATTTTTCACGAATAAAGATATCTGCATTTTCGTATTTTTCAGCTTTCCATGGTTCGATATTGCTCGCCCATAATTGCCAACCTTCCACAGTTTCAACAGGTTCTAACAAACGAAAAGCAACACCACAAGCTCCTTGAAACCGAGCTGTATCAGAATCAAGCATGGCAAACCGCATATCGTTTACTAGCTCTGTTAATCTGTCGAATTCTTCAGGAGTTTTTGTCTCATTTCTGATATTCCCTGAAAACAAGTCTTTTACCTTTGAACCCATTTTTTGCAATATAGATTTGCGTTGTTCGGTAATATCATAATCCCACTTAATTGGAATGCCTGTGAAATGGTCAGCTGCTTGGTCGACAATAGTATTGTATAAACCAGCATGAAGTTTATTATTCACTTTTATAATCTCTGTGTTTGGTTTAGGTCTTCTATCGATCTCATTTTGTTCGCTTGTATAGGCTTTGTACTTACGCTCTCTATCATCAAAAAATGGCTTCATTTCAGTAATAAAATCATTAGGATCGAAAACTTCTTCATTAATTTGTGTAGAATATTTTGTTCGCACTCTTTTATATCGCTTCAAACTTAAATTGTTTTGAAACATTTTCCCACCTCCTAATATTGGATAAACCTCACATTATTTTTATCCATATCTTCACTGAAAGCATATCTTGTCGCATCAATTGTATGGTTGTCTTTATCTTCTAACCTAGGTTTAGGATTACCGTCTTTATCAGTTTGATAATCAATATTCTCAAATTCTTTAGCAATGTTAGGAGTTCTTAATGGATCAATACAAATAAAATCCAAATCGCCTAACCATTCTTCGCCATACTCAACAGAATCAGGACCTTTTTTTACTCCGAAAACTCGTGGCATACCATGTTCACTATTTAGCTCTGCTATTGATTTAGGCTCTGCTGAATCAGCTGCAATTCTATCTGATATATATCCTTTAGACTTAGCTTTATTAGCAAATTCCCTATTACTAATTTTCACACCATAAATTTCATCAATAGCATAGATGCCATTTTTCTTTTTGTCATAATGCCATCTAACAAATGCTAATGGATCAGTAGCATAGCCGAAGTCAAGACCGTTTCTGATATTATCAAAGTTAGCTACCATTTCATCAGTTATACAACCTTTTATTACTCGTAAATTATCAAACGGAACAACTCCTGAACCAATAGCTTTGCCGTCATACTCCCACTCAGCACGTTTCGGATTCTTAGCTCTCGTGGCATTAACTTCTTCAATAAATGCTTGAGCTATGAATGGATTATCCTTATATGTTGAATGATGAACGAAAGTATTCTCAGGTTGGAAGCTAGATTCATATTTCTTATTAACCCATGATTGTCGTCGCTTAGGAGGATTGTACGAATAAAAGAATTTATAAAAAAGACCATCTGCTAATTCACCACGTAGTAATGAGTTAGTTATGGTTTTTACATCATCTTCTGTTTTAAACTCGGCTAATTCCTCAATCCAAGCTATAGCAAATGGAAATCTTGAATCCTTTAATGACTTAATTCTTTCTGGATTCTGTGCGCCACGAAAAACAATATAATTACCTCTAGGCTTATAGGTGATTTTCATAGGACTTTTATTTACTTTAAAATACTTAGACACACCTTGTTCTTCAATTGCCCACTTAATCTGTTCAAAAATAGATAGCTCAATCGTATTATCGACATATCTAATGGCCACAGCATTTACAGGATATCTCATAATCAATTGAACGATTATGTGTGCTATGCCAGATGATTTACCTGATCCACGACCACCTTTTTCAACAACATGTAATATATTTGAGTTTAATGCTATCCTCCAAGTAGTATGAAATGCTTTAGGAAGAAATTCAGATAATTTTTTACTCATATTCATCACCTGATATATCATCGATGAAAACTGGCATATCCATGTCTCCATTTGTAGCATCTAAACTAGCTTTAACTTTTTCAGTTTGAACCTTCAATAGTTGTAATTTGGCATCATTTGCTAGCAAAGCATTCTGTTGCTTAATAGCCTTTGTTAACTGATTGCTAATTCTTGTCAATGCTTCCTCAATAGCCAAAATATCATCTAGTTTTCTAAACGTTTTACGAGTGACTTGTACATCTTTTAAAACTTCTCTCTTAACAGTAACCATTTTCCCATCAATTACCGATGGCTCTTTAACTTTCCGAAGCTGCTGCAAACGTTCAACTTCTTCATCATTTAAGCCAGCCTCTGCATCTTTTATGCGTTTAAGCATTCTATATTGGCGAATTTTCAGGATTCTTATTTCTTCATCCAAAATAAAAAAAGGATCATCATTCAGTTTAGAATAGATGTCCTTTTCTTCGTCAGATAGTAAGTCAGCAAATATTGTCTCATATTCACCTGTTTTTACCGCATTCTTATTTCTTTTTGGTGGCGAGGCACTTTTATTCCCTTTGTTACCTACGGCATTTTTGTTTCCAGGCGGCGCTCCACCTTTATTAGTAACGTTACTTTTTGAATTGGTAACATTACCTTTTAATTCATCAGCCCATTTATCTATCGATTTCCATTTTCTTATTTGGGAATCTGAAACATTTAATTCATTAGCTAATTCTTTAAGAACCTTTTTACCGTTTGACTTTAACCAAGTTTCTTTAGCCTGGTCACGACGTGGATCTCTTTTTCTAGCCATCCATTAACACCACCTCGCTTTCATATAAATGGTTGAGTTTTGTTTTCTAAATAATTAATTTTTCTAATTCTTTTTTTGTTTTATCTAGGATACTACAAGTTATGCTACTGATTTGTTTTTCATCCAACGTAGTTGGTTTTAATTTTGCAGTACCATCTTCTAACATTTCAAAATGTTTTAATCCGTTATTACCATGGGATTCCATACATAAGTATCTATATATACCATCATACCAATCCGACTTATCTAAACGCTCAAATAGCTTATATATTCCTTTTGTTTCTCCGTCATCATTGTACCATGGTACTAATCTATGCCCATAGAGTGAATCAAGTTCTTCTAAATATTCTATAATTTTAGGCTCATTTTGTTCATATAAAACAATTTGTTCATTAAAGCTTTGATCTTGTTCAGACATTTGTTGTAATTTTTTATTCTTTTTTTGCGCCTCATATTGTTTTTTTATATCTCTATACATGTTCAATTGATACGCTTTGCTTCTTTTAAAAGAATCTTGTTCGAGTATATACATTAAATAAATATAATTTTCCACCATTGTTCTGGATAAAGCTAAAATACCAGCATAACAAGCACTTTCTAATAAAGCATTTATTGACAGTTTTAAATCTAGAATCTCGAAACCTATTTCACTTGCGACCATATAGATCAGGGGCTCATTTGAGTCCGGTATTTTTTTAAAATAATACTCAACGTCTCTTCATAGTTTTTGATTACTTTGTCATCAGCACTCTTTGAATTATTTTCCAAACTATTATACCTCCATCTGTCTTTTGAATTAATTATCTACTAATTACTAATTTCTTTCAACACGAGGAATAAAATAAAAGGCTACACTTTTATTGTGCGGCCTTTAGACACGTACTGAATCAGTTGAGCGGTTCGGCTGTGGATATTTATGTGTTAACGATACATACCAATAGCTTTTCATGTTTTTCTCTCCTAGTTGTTTTTATGTACTTGATTCAATAAATCACTTCTTGCTATACTATTTATGGGTAGCAACTCCTTTTTGTAAATAGCAACCATTAGCAATCCAATCTAGCGACCAACAAAAATTGTGCACGAATGCTACCTAGCCACTAGATTCCATAGTCTAGTGGCTTTTTATATACGAAAAAAGACCACTCACTGAGTGATCTTTATATCGGCGTGGCAGGAGTTGAATCTGCACAAGCACGCATGCACTATTTTAAAAATCAACTGACCTCACTAATTGAGCTACACGCTGTTATTTAAAACAAAAAATTATTTTTTTATTTCTTTGTTAATATTTTTGAATAAATCAATAAATATATCCAACATCCCAAAAAGAGATGTTGCTATTAAAGCTAACCATATCGTATATATAAATTGCCAGCCCAGTGTTGCAAACATCTCCATAAAAACAAAGATTAGAGACATTATCGATGTCAAAAAAAATAAAAAAGAGTCTAACATTATTCTTTCTAATACTTTTACATCAGTTTTTAAATTTTTAAAAAGAGGAGATTTTTCAGCCATTACCGGGATAAAAGACACTGTAAAAAAAAGAAATGCTGTCGCCAGAGATGCAAATGATAGTACAGCATCTACAGCACGGTTAAATGTTTCTAATTCATTAGGTTTCATTGTTTTTGGATCTAAATAAAGAAAAAAATGAAATCCTATAAATGCTACAATAAAGATTAAAACTATGTCCTTATTTCTGCAGAGCATCTCACCGTCAACTCCTCTCTTCTTAATTTCTATTTCAGATCCAATGCTAAAATCAATTCGTTATCGTTATAAGCTTGTTCTATTGACATTACCATATTTTCAATAGTAAGTTTTCCTTGCTTATTTAAGGGAATCTTATCATCAACATAGATTAACCTATTACTAATTAAATCTATTACTTGCTCCCTGTCTCCCACCGTCCCTTTCAAAACCAATTTATCTACATCTTCTTTTTTATTTAAAAATCCTTTACAGTAATTGACAACATTATGAATATTTAACTGTCCTGTATAAATTATTTTTTCGCGATTTGCTTCTAGCTTTTCTATAATTTTCTGTTCCTTTTTTGCACTTCTTTTGTTATCTTTCAATTCATTTTCATCTACAATTCTATGGATTGCAATATCAATCTCATGGATACTATCCATATGGTTGATATTTTCTAAGTCAGTATTATTGATAATCGTAGCTAATTCCCCACCCTGTTTTCTGGTAATCCTGTAAAAGAAAGTAACTAACAAATTCTTTCCTATTCCACTTCTATTTCTCGGAATGATAACCACACCTGTTATTGGATTAACCAAAATTACCGTATCTGTTGTAGGACCTTCATCACTCGTTTCTGCATAAACACTTCTGCCACTTTGAACAGATTTAGAAATGCTGTTTACAATAGCTTCTTTTTCAATATCTACCTTTGATAGGCTAAATATCCACACATAACCAGTCGATACCTCTATTTTTTTTATATAACTAAATCCTACATAAATATTTTTGGAGCATTTAACGAAGTTTACGTTCGATTCTTGATTATTACGTATATATCTATAATATTCATCGATTTTTTTGTCAAGTTCACTCAAATCTGTTATTATGTCACCTTTTACTATACGTCTATACTTAAAAAAGTCGTACGATTTGGTAGTTGTTTTCACCATATAAATCACTCCTTATAATAAATATCTACTATAATAATAATTAAATCAAAAAGAAATCAAAAAAACAAGCATTTTCTTGACTTCTTTCTAGTAGATATAATCATAAGGATTACAATTTATATTATAAAAGAGAACGAATGTTTGGTCAAGTGTAACTAGTACTTACAAATAAAAAAGAGACACCAGCTTGCTAGTGTCTCATCATGAATGTAGTAGAAACATCTATTGACGATACTAATTTTATTTAAGTAGCGATGCTACCTACTGGAACAATAGGACTCGAACCTATACCGACGGTTTTGGAGACCGCTGCTCTACCAGTTAAGCTATATCCCATTAACACTCACAAACCTGTAGAAAAAAGAGAGAGGAATTACACCTCATTTCTTTTAGTTTGAGAACGTTTGATTTGTGAGTGATCATTGCAAACTACATAGCGCTATCTTGACAATTGCTTTCAGCGTACGTCTACGTGTAAGCTTCATGCCAAGTTTATTGCAATATTTGCTACCTAGACTAAACGAGACAGAAAGAACTGGACTTTCCACATCCTTATTCTTTATTTTTTTGTAGGTAGCCTCCAAAGATAAGCGAAACGGAGCTAAGATAGGTAATGCATGCCTTACCCTCGTCTCCTTATCTTTCGACACTACCATAATAACATCTAAATATTGATAAAAACCGCCAACTTTCCGCCAAAAAACCGCCAAAAATTTTATTTATATGCAATTATTTTTCCATTTCGATACGCTTCGGCAAATTCAATTAAAGCCTCTGATTTCATTCGTTGAATACTTCTTTCGGAATATCCAACTTCCCTAGCTATCTTGTAATTAGAGTAATGGTCCTGCACACAGAAACTATAATGCAAAATTTGTCTGCTAGTTAGGCTCAATGCCATAAGCGCAGATAAAATTGCATCTCTTTCTGCTTCTGCATCAGCTAATTGTACCAGTGCATCTTCTGTTTTGTTTCCGTGGCTTTGGCTTTTAGGCATCTCTGTAATAATTGGTGATTTTAAATCTATCAAAGAGCGACCAGCTATTCGCTCTAAACGTCTAAAACTCTTCAACACATTTCTAGCATTCGCTTTTGTTTGTCGAAAATCTACTTCTTTTAACAATAGAATCAAGTGAAATCGCTCCTTTTATGGTATAATAATTTATAATAAACATATCATCATTTAAGAGTTGCTTAGCGGAAACTAAGTAGCTTTTTTTATTTATCCAAATATATATAAGTAATGCTTATCCTTTGCTCATCAGCGACTCTATATGATATAAATTATACTAAGAATACTATTCCAATAGCTATTCACTTCTCAGCCAGTCGGCGGAAACCGACTGGCTATTTATTTATCAAAATATTCATCACTCGTACATGTTTGTAGTCAACAAATTATTGGTTGACTATAAAGAAAACAATAATAATTCTACAGTATTTTACAATCTTCCATTCGTCATCTTTCACATCATCTTTATTCATTTGATATTTTCCATCTAATAAATATTTTTGGCATAGAAAGTATTTTCAAATCTATTTTTCAATGGTATAATCACTTTAACTTTCTTGGGGATTTTATTTATGAAATAAATTTCCTCCTTTTCTACATTAACTTCTGGTAAACAGTTAATAGTAGTACACGTCTCTACAAGAGATTTATTGTCGATTTTTAATCGGCTATTTAATAGCACTTTATTTGGGGAAAGTGCTAACTCACACCTAAAGAACAACTGGCGGAAAACAGTTGTTTCTACCACATAAGTCAGCTAGTGGTCAGCTGGCTTTTTTTGTTGCCTTAAATTTCATAGTAATGTATTATTAATTGTCTCTATCTGAGATGAAAATGTATCTATAACTAGCTAGCGGAAACTAGTTAGTTTTTTTATACTATTTTTGTTGGTTTTAAAACTACTTAGCCTTTTTATATAAATGTGAACGTCGAATAATTGAATATTAAATTCTTTAAATTTAATCATCTTCTTTACTCGCTTTCTAACCGAATAATTCTCTTTGATCTGTTTACCCGTTTTACCCACTACACTTGTTCCTCCAAACTTGTAATTTCTAGTTCTGTTCGTGGTCGCATACTGTACAACTTTTGGCAAACCATCACAGCAATTTGACCATCGTTTTTATATAAAATACCTTCGGCAGCATCAGTGACTGCTTTGAAATAGTTGTCCAAGTCAGGTTTCTTATCGCAATATTTTCGCTCTAATTCCACTTCTAAGCGTTTCTGTTTATTACTTAAGGCAGATTTAGGCGGATGGATGTAAAACGTCACATGTGCGGAAATTGGCCCTTTTTCAATCAACTTTGCTCTTGATTTACGAAAATAATTCTTTACTTGATTTTTGTATTCTTTCATCGCTCGATCTTCGTAAGTTTGAACATAATTTCCACGCCTTGCAAATCTCAGGCGACTTTGTGGCTTGGGCTCAATCGGTAGAATAATTCGCATCTCTTCCACCTCGAACCTTACAAATCGGCTTCTTTGACGAATACTCCGTTTACCATTTTTCCTTGGCGGTTTTTAATTTCGCTATATGCTTGATTTAAGCATTCGTATAAATCCATGTTATTTTACATAGCGAGAATAATTAACGTCACAACCATATCCCCGATACCATCTCTTAAGTCGTTTTCGTTGTTTCTTGCCAATGCAGCGCCAACTTCTCCGACTTCCTCAATCACTTTTAGCATTTGCTTTTCAGGTTCCGCTTTATCTAAACGCTTTTCTTTCGCCCATTCTTCCACTAATTTAACTAATTCATTCATCTAAAATTCCTCCCCGAAATCTAATTCACGTTTTAGCTTGCTGTGAATCGATTCTAGCTCTTTTTTGTATTCTTTGACTGTTTGTATTGTTTTACCACTAGAAAGCACATAATCGCGTTCTATTGCGACGAGAGCCTTACTTAAATTGCCATAATAACCAATCAAAGCGAGTGATTCTTTTTGTGTACCGTCTTTATCAGTCAAAATGGTTAACTCTCCGTGTTCGTTTCGTCTCGCTTTATTTACGATTACTTGCTTATCATCACTAGTAATTCGATAATCAAGTACTCTCATTTCAATCATGACTTGCCCTCCAAAAATTCTTTTATTTGCCTATCAAGTTCAGCTTGCTTTTCTGGTGATAGTTTTTCCTCTTCTTGTTTTGGTTCATTTACCCAATCTGGTAATTGCTCTTGTCTAACTGGAGGATTCGTATATCTTGCTTGCGTTGTCGTTTCAGACAAGTCGTATTCATCGTTAAAACGTTCATCACGTATCCAGCGGAACAATTCTTGTGGATGATACCAGTCGTTTAATTTGATATACTTAAGATAAGCTTTGTATCCTGTTTTAAACCGTTCGAAGTCTTCATCTGACTTAATTTTCTTTAAGAATTGCTCTTTGGCTTTTTTCTTATTGGTTTTCTTCGGATATGTTTTCCAAACTTTTTCAAATAATTCAGACATGGTTGAACTTTGTTCAACACTATATATATTCTTTGTATTATTCTTTGTATTATTATTTAATGTATTATTCTCTGTGAAGTTTTCTTCACTAGGGGTAGTGAAATTTTCTTCATTCCCCTCCTGATGATTTTTTCCATAGGTGATGAAATTTTCTTCACTAGGGGTGTAAAATTCTGTATCAGTTGGATACGGTAAGATATAGATATGTCTCCGATCTACCATTTTGCTGTTTGGCTTATAAAAAATTTGTATTTTTATATAGTTTCTTTCTTCTAACTGTTTCAGCCATGAAATAATTGTTCGCTTGCTAACGTTATACAGATTTGCAAAATATTGATTCGTTGCCCAACAATAGCCTTTTTCATTTGCTAATGCCGTTAGCTCTCCATACAATAATTTTGCATTCCCATTTAAGTGGTTATCATAGCGAACAATCGCTGGGATAATGGCGTAATATCCTCTATGTTCATTCACTAGTTATCCTCCTCATCAACAACGACCGTATAAATATATTTATGCTTAATTTCTCCGTTAACGACTTTTTTTATTGTTTGTGTTTCAATAGCTATTCCTTTACCATTTCTTGAACCGATATAGACAAATGCTAATAGTTCAAAAAATAGTTTTTGACTCGATGTTAATTGCCTGTATTCTACAAGTAATTCCTTTACCAAACTGTTAACCTCCAATGTTCAACTTCTTACGTTCTTCAACGTTTAGTTTTACTGGTTTAATTTGATATTTGTTTAAAAAGTTCTTAGTTCCTATCTGATGTTCTTCTTGATGATGTTGACGGCAACCAGCGTAAAAAGTAAATGTTTCGTGATTAATCTTTTGACGATTTCGCCCCATACCGACTACCTCGATATGACAAACATCGGCATGTTTTCCACAAATACAACACTTACGATATTTTAGGCAGTAATAAAACCATTTGTTATTTTCTAGCAAGTATTGGTATCTCTTTTCTAGTGGTACATCGTTTTTCAAAATAAATTCGATTAAAAAACTAATCCATTCTGTTGCCTCATGTCGTGTAGCCTTACTGTGTTCAAAATACACACCGTTTTTAGCTTCGTAATAATACTTTAGAACTTCCTCTATCCATTTGGGTTCGTCATAACTCCAACGAGCTATATCAGCTATTAAAACGTGAGAAAGTGCATTCTGTTTTTGAGACATTTGTCGATTATCTAATAGTTCAACTTTTACTAAATTGTCATCGTTGTTAGCTAGGAGTTTGAGGAAATTCGAGTTGATCTCATCCTCAAACTCAATCGCCAATTTATTTCCTTTGTGTTTTATGATTTTTCCAATCATTCAATCACTTCTTATCTTCTTGAACCTTCTGCCTAGATTCATAAAAATTTATCCACTTCGCAAGCAATTTAGAAATAACACCATAATCATAAGCACTATATTCTTCAAATGCTTTTTTAGGATTCAAATCAGAATCATTTATAGCTAACGATTTCACAGCTTCAAATTCTTGCCCTGCCAGCTCGGCTACTCTACTAATTGATGCGTTCAACATATCAATTTGCCGTTCAGTAATTGCAGTATTTTTCAGCTGTTCTTTTTGGTATTTATCAGGATCATCATCATCTGTTGCGATATTAAAAAATTTCAATAAAAAATATTTTTCCGCATACGTTAGTGCTTTTCCTACACCCTTTTCTCCTTCAATATCTACTCCTTGGCTATACCATGAACAAACAACAATCTCAGAAGGATTATGAATATTAATCCATGTCATCATTAACTCTAGCTCTGTAAAATACGTTGTACGTTTTTTGGCTACAGGCTCTTTCTTTACTTTATCCGCTTTCCATACCTCATCTTGTGATTCCCGAACTTGATGAGCAACAATTTCTGGCTTCAAAATTAATCCAACTTGATTTATGACTGTATTTAATGCGGATAGTACATCGCTTGACCCCACATAGCTGTATTGCTGGCCACGTTTACTTTTTTGAATATATGGTGCTTTTTGTCTCACATACGCTAATTTTTGATAAACATTCAACTCAGAAAAATCTGTTTTGGTTGCTTCAGCCATTCAATAAGCCCTCCTTATATCTTTTTCCTGAACTCACATATTCAATTAAATACACGTTTTCTTCGCCTAATTCTTCTATCAAATCAACGATTGTATCTTGTGTAGCAATTTTTTTACAAGTGAGTACTGGTTGTCCTGTATAAAGACATTTCATTGCAAAAGTTAGCTCAAACACACCGTCTTCATCAGCAATTTCATTTCCAAAACAATCAGTAGTGTCCACTGGATCATCTTCATAGGTTTCCTTATATAGTTTTTCAGTCGGCTCTGTTAAATATCTATCTAGTGTATTTGCTTCTCTACGATTCATTCACAAAACCTCTTTTCTGTGTTACAATTTTTCTAGTATAATTTTGTATGCGACTATTTGCTTGGCGGCGTAGTCGCTTTTTTCATCATGCAATCCCCCTGCGCTCTTTTTGTTGCGCAATGTATAATTGACTTTTTTGTTGCTTGTACCATAAATCAGCTAATCTTTTTGCTTGGTTTAACTTTTCTTTTCTAGTCATTTCAACTCACCTCGAAAAACCTTCGATAATATATCCATCAAATCGTTTGGATTATCTGTGACAAAAGTATGTGTATTTTTAGTCGTAGTTTCTGTTGCAATACCGTACATCTCCTTTAATAAACGATGTTTTGGACAATCACAATCTGATTGTTCCAGTTTTTCTTTTGTTAGTGTATATTGGCTATGTGCAGCAATGGCTACTATCGTGCCTTTTCCAACTTGAGATATTGCCATCTCTCCTTTTAAATCGATAGCTGCCAAAGATAAACCTACATCTTCTTTCTGGCATTCTTTTGCTAGTTTTTTAATTAATTTTTGAATTTTATCGTTCATTTTGATATACTCTCCTTAGTTCATTTTGTATGTGTCCTAATCGTTGGCAGACGATTGGGGCTTTTTATTTTGTCTTTTTTGAAAATGCTGATACTCCGCTTCATCCCAGTTGAAAAACCAACGGATAAAAAGAGGTACACTTATTGTTGCCAACACTGGAACTGAAAAGTGGCTTTTCAATAACACACCTAGCGCAATCATCAATAATAATGCGCCTATCAATCGTGCTTCACGTATTGCTTTCATATTTACCCTCCTATAATTTTTTTGATATAATTCAGTTGAAAGCGGGGTGTCAAAATGTTTTTTGTAATAAAGAAAGCTTCTAATAAAAAATACTATTTTGTAATTAAAACCGAAGAAAATGAAGTAATCGCATCAAGCAAGACTTATTACTATAAATCTTCTGTTTTAGAAATTATTGAATCCATCAAAAGTGATATGGATCAAAAAGCTATTATTGTTGACACTACTTTTAACTGGGGATAAGTTAAGGCTTATCCTTTTATCATTACTATCCTATTTCTTTAAACATATCTCCATTATCATTAGCCATATCAATTCTTGCTTGTAATTCTAAGTTAGGCTTCCATCTAGGAATTAGAGCTACAGCCTCTTCATATCGAACTTTTGGAATGTCTACATAAGATGCTACATCGAATAATGCTTTCAATTGTTTATAACAATTACTAAAGGCTGATTGCTTAATACTTGAATCCTGATAAGCCAATGTTTTTTTGCCACCTAATACTTTGATAACAGTTGATGAAACTAGCCCTTGTATCTTTCGTTGTTGGCTTCTATTAATTGTAGTTTCTGTTTCTAGCTTATCTAAACGTTTATTTACAAGAGTCAATCCACGTTCATGTTTTAACGCAGCTTCTAATAACAATTCTGTGTTATTAATCGGTAAGTTTGATTGAGTTTTAAGCAGTTCCTCCATTTGGTTAAAAGCTTCAATGTATTTCAGTTTAAACTTAAGAGCTTTTTGACCAGTGAATCCCATTGCTAGTAGCGTGAATCCGTCACGGTTCATAATGATTTGTCTATATTTTTGTTTGTTTTGTGGATGAATATAGCTATCTTCGTAAAATAGCCCTGCGTAATTTTCCGCAACCCCCTCTTTTAAATCATCAATCGCTGCTAAAACATCACGATGATTTTTATTAAACGTTTCTGCGACTTGCAAACTAGTTGTTACTGCTTGTTGGTTTTTCATAATTACTAAGTTGTCCATTGTTTCTGTATTGTCCTTTCCTTTAATCCCAATGATTCATGATGTCATTACAAATTTTTATAGCTTCTTTAGCAGGCCAGTATCTTTTTCCCTTGCTAGTACCAGGCTTTCTTTTTTCGATCATTTGCATACGTTTGTCTTTTACAAAATTTTGTTCAACTTCAGGAACAGACATTGAATACATAGACGATAATTGTTTGATGTCTAAATACTCAGCACGTTCATTTAATCCTTGACTAGCTTCATTTATGACTTGCTCAAACATTTTTCTCAGGATTTTTTCAATAATGTTGTATAGAAAGTTTTTTGAAGATGTATCTAGAAAATTTTCCATTCTAAACACTCCTATCTAATTTTGTAGTATTCAATAATAGCCGTTAGTGTTTCGTGAGCCTTTTTACTTTGATTTTTACCAGAAAGATAGTCGTTTAGATCTTGCTTATGAATATTGAAATACGTGGCTACAGATGTTAATGATATTTTCTTATCATCAAAGTACTCACGAATTTTCGCTCTGCCCGCTGTTGTGTCTGGCATATTAGTTTCTCCTTTCTTTAGTATTTTTTGTAAATTAATTAGATAGAATTTATAAAACTATTGACTTATGTATACAAATATTCTACAATCAGAACATAGTTAAATAAGCCTATAACAAAACCTTTATTATGCACTCGGTCGCCAAACTTAATGCTGTAAGGTATGTTTTTAGTTTGCTTTTTTTCTATCCAATTAACTTACAAGAATTATTATATACATTTTTTCTACATTGTCAACCATTTTGTAGATTTTTTGTATACATATTTTCTTTGTATTTCTAGAAAGGTTGATATAAGTGGATTTATACGAAAAAATAAAATTACTTGCTAGCGAAAAGAAAATGTCAATAAGACAATTAGAAGAAACATTGGGATTTGGAAACGGGGTAATTAATAGATGGCGTAAGAATACTCCTGGTTCTGATAAATTAAAAAAAGTTGCGGACTACTTCAATATATCTGTAGATTATTTACTTGGACGAACTGATAATCCAAATTCTAATAACTTAGAAGAAGATGAAATTACAACTTTCTTCCGTGTAAATACAGAAGATTTAACCGAATCCGAAAAAGATCAGCTCAGAGAAGAATTAAAAGAGTACTTAGAATTCATGAAATCAAGACTTAAAAATAAATGATTGGATGACCCCTATGTATTTAGACTACGATACTTATTTTGAATATCATGACCAGACATATATTATTATTGAAAAAGTTGCTAATTACTATGGAATTGAACTAAAAGAGTTAAGATGGAAACACTACAAAGATTATATGATTGACGTAGAAAATGTTGACATAATTCCCTATAGTTTCGGTGATGTTTCAAGAAAAATATTTTCAGGAAACATAATAAAATTTCACGATAAATGCGGAATTTCCTATAATCCAACAATGGTTAAAGGAAGGCAAAATTTCTCAATACTTCATGAATCTGCACATTATTTTTTTGATATGAATAAGGAATGCAAGTCTCAAAGTTTTTCAGATTTAATTACTGGAAAAGGATACACTAGCGAAGATGAACCAAAAGAAATAAGAGCTAATATATTTGCATCCCTTGCTTTAATAAACAATGAAGCATTGAAAGAATGTTTAAAAAAGCAAATGTCTTTCCGTCAAATTTGCGAAGAATTTGAAATGAGTGCTGCAGCACTACACGTAAGGTTATATGATTTTTTAACAAAAATATTCTTATTAAATCCATGCTTAGCAAGATCAGCTATTAATCAATATAGATATAACTATAATTCAACAAAATTAATCAGTTATATAAAAATGTGCTTGTGCTGATGAACTACAAAGAATTATTTTTGCGTAAAAAATCTCGTGTAAGGACACAGACTTAAAACTTATCTTGAAGTTTGTTGATAAAACTAACAACAAAAATGGAGGAATATAGTATGTTTTTATTTGGAAATAAAGAAGAAAAAAAGGTAAAGAAAGCAGAAGAAAAGCAAATAAAAGAATATTTTAAAAATAATCATGATATTGTAATAGGCGGTATTTATTTTAATGATTCAGACAAAAAAATATTTATCCCAAAAAGTATTTCTGAATCAAGAAAACAACAAGTTATCAACTATGATGATTTGATTAGTTACACAGATATTTTTGTTGGTGGCAATATAAAAAAACATCACGGAATAACTCGTGCAGTTGTTGGTGGCGTTTTAGCTGGTCCTGTTGGGGCTTTAGTTGGTGCTGGAACAGGTGGAAAAGAATTTACTTCCATTAAGCAATTAGGAGTTATGTTACATCTTCCTAATAATCAGACAGTAAAATATATGTTAATCACAACTGAAACAAAAACTGATTCTATGATTGGTAAAGGTTTAATGGATAAATACAACGAATTAATTGCAAAACTGGACCAAATACTAAAAACTAATTCAAGTAATAAAGATAACACTGTATTATCTTCTGCAGACGAGATAAGAAAATTTAAAGCCTTGTTAGATGATGGCATTATTACAAAACAAGAATTTGAAATAAAAAAACGTGAATTGTTACAATAAAAATAACGCACCCTCTCCGGCTAAGAAGTTAGTGCGTTAAAAATAGAACCAAAATAGGCTTATTTTGTTACGCCTATTTTACCACAAAGAAAAGGACGTGAAAATATGGCGAAACTAAATTGGTCCAAAAAATACAAATATGTTTTTTCTTACTCAAATAAAAAAGGAACTTTTTGGGGATATCGCTATCCTTATTACAACTCTCTAAAACACCGAAAAGAAGCTAGCAAACGTGGATTTGAAAGTGAAAGAGCGGCGAATAAAGCATTGCTAAAAATCCAATATGATTTAGAAACACAAAATACTTCCTTCGTCGAAAATAAACAACTCACCATAGATGAATGGATCAAAGTCTGGATACCTTACGCCCAAGACAATTGGAGTGTTTCAACAAAACAAAACATTGAATCCGCTGTTAAATTTCACATATCACCATTGATTGGAAATCAAAAGCTATCTTCTTTAAATAAGATTACTTATAAACGAGAATTTATTGACAAATTAAGACAAGAAAACAAATATACAGAATCAACTATTCAAACGTGGCATAAAATTGTAATGAGGATGATTAACGCTGCGGTACACAATCAAATCATCCCTAGCAACACACTAACAGGCTTTAAATTTGATTTAAGTAATAATGTTCGTTCGTTCTCTAAAAAGGAATTACAGCGATTTGTGGCGGTTTTAGAAAACGAAGATATTCAAACGCAAGTTATATTTTTAACTCTGCTAAAATCTGGAATGAGGAAAGGCGAACTGATGGGGCTGCGTTGGAGTGATATTGATTTAACCGAAAAATATTTCGATATCAATTCTACACGTGGTGATTACGGTGAAAATAAACCTAAAACAAAAACCAGCATACGTAAAGTTTATTTTGACAACTCGTTACTCACTTTAATAAAAAAATACAAAAATCATGAGAAAGAACGGCTTTTCAGAGAAGGGATAATTTTAAGCGATAAGGACTATTTTATTTTAAGTTCTCGAAATTTACCTATCAAACAATCAAGAATTACGTATATGTTTCGCCTGTTATGTGAAAAAGCAGAAGTTCAAAACATAACCGTACACGGCCTAAGACATACCCATGCAACGTTTTTAATTGAAGCAGGAGCAAACATTAAGTACGTTTCAACTCGGTTAGGACACAAGAATATTAATATAACTTTGGATGTTTATAGCGATGTGCTAAAAGAAGAAGAAAAAGAAACAGCTGATATGATGGATAAACTTATTGAGAACTTGTGATTTGTGGTAAACCTGTGGTAAAAACATTAAAAACCATTGATATATAAGCACTTTACCACTCCCCATCTGAAATTGTAAAATAAGTTGCTGTTTCTTTTCAGTCCAAGTAAAAATATATTTCACTAAACAGCCATTGTTCCCTGACGAATGAAGAAAACTGAGTTTGCTTGGGCCACTCACTGTCATTTTTTCAGGTACAGCTAGTAAAGTCCTTCGAGCTGATTGGTTCAATTTATCAGGAAATGAAAAGCTTTGTTGTTCTTCAAAAAACCAAACTTCTTGTGTTTCCTCTAAAACAATTGCTTGCTGTTGCGCAAAACGAAGTTGTTTTTCTACCGTAGCAAGAAACTGTTCAATTTTTAATGTTTCTTGCCAGCGGTGAATAGCGAGTGTTGGGAGCATAGTCATAAAGCAAACAATCATTAAACTAGCAAGTGTTTCCATTAATGTGAATCCTGCTGACTTGTTCATTGCTTTTCTGCTGTATATTTATCTAACTGCTCTTTAGTAATGTAGCCTTCGTTGACTAATTCATTTAAAGAAGGCGTCTTATTTTTTTCTAGTGTGTAGAGCTCGATTTGTGATTCTACAATTTTTACGATTGCTTCATTGCCTTTTTTATCAACTGTTTCTTTATGTTTCGCTAAGTTAGGAACAAAAAGTAAAATCAATACGGAAATAATCAATAAGACAATCAACATTTCTAATAATGTAAACCCCGCGTATTTTTGTTTCTTTTTCATTATAAAACTCCTTCCATATTGCCATAAATAGGCAGCAACATTGCCCCATAAACACCGATAATTAAACAAGCAATTATGATAAAAATAAGTGGTTGAACGAGAGTAATGACTCGTTCAATTTTTTTGAAAAAACCTTGGAAACAGACATTACTATAAACCATCAACTCCTTGCCTAATTTTCCTTTTACTTCTCCTTGTTGAATCATTAAACCCAATGCTTTTGTAAAAAAAGGATAAGCAGCTAATTGTCTATGTAAGGTTTCACCAACTAGCAGTCCTTCACTAATCGCTCCAGCTAATTCTTTCATTAAGGGGTAATTGGTTGTATGGCGCATCAAATCGATGACCTCTTTCATTTCTAATCCTTGCGCAAGCAACTTCCCCCATTCTAGTGCAAAAAAAGCACTGACGTATTCCCGATAAAGGCCACGGATAATGGGCAGTTTCAGATATACGAAGGCCCGCTGAATAGCAGACTGATGCTTCAAATAACGGTTTAAAATGAAGAAACTAAATGAGAGGACAAAAACTAAGGTAACCAGAATGTATGGACTGTAAACAATCAGAAGAATCCCAATATTTTTAGAATAACTATTGGCATCATTTTCCATTAATTGGGGCAATAAAAATTGCCGAATACCAACAATGACGAGAATCAAAAAAACAATCAGGAGCAGCGGATAACTAATTATTTTATAGAACTGTTGCCGATATTTTTCCGTTTGAAAAAAATGTTCGGAAATCGCTTGTAGTGTCCCTACCAAATCCCCGTGTGCGGTAGCAAACGACAATTGTGCCGAGACCATTGTTGAAAATCCTAATTCTTCGACTAAAGCTTGTAAGGCAATGCCTGAGGAAAAGCCTTCAACTAAAAAAGTTATACTGTGCTGAGGTAATGCGTTTGATTTTTTCATGAAGGAAAAACTTTCTTGTATATTAAAACCATTTGCAAGTAAATCCGCTAATAGTTTCAGAAAAAGCTGCTGTTGTTTTTTCGTTAATTTATTCGATGGCTTGAAAATACGTTTTTTCTGTAATAAACCCATACGCCCACGCCTTTCTTAGATTCTTTTGCCAACTACTCTTTATAACGGCTTCCTTAAAGAAGAAATAATCATAAAGAATTCCCGCTACTTGTTCCTTATTAATCGTGGTTATCAAAATCTGTTGATAAATGATACCTTGCAAGCATTCAGCCAATTCATGCTCTGGGCCACCTAATTCTATCAAACGCCGTTGCACCCCCAATAAGTTACGGTCGTGAATTGTCGCAAAAATAGTATGACCCGTTAAGGCGGCTCGAATAACTGCTTGAGCCGTCTCGCCATCACGAATTTCACCAATAATCAAAATATCAGGATGATGGCGCAAGCAAACTTTGATTAAGGCTTCATAAGTTAACTGAATTTTTTCATTTGTTTGCAACTGTAAAAACTGCTTTTCCTCAATTTCAACAGGATCCTCAATCGCTATCACTTGTTGTTCGCCACTTCTTTGTTTAGCCACACGATACATGGTTGTTGTTTTCCCAGAACCAACTGGCCCACTGAATAAATAAAGTCCTCGTTTCTGACAAGATGCTTCAATTTCATTTAGCTGGTGGGGAAAGAAAAAATGTTCAGCTTGTTCACCAAATCGGTGCAAAAAACGAATTACCAAGCTCTCTCGATTCTGAAAATCTCCCACAGATGATAAACGCAAGCGTTGCTTCGTCTCGCCAATTAGATAAGTTGTCGCGCCTAATTGCGCTTTTCGTCTTTCTCCGACATCCATACCACCGATAAATTTAAAGTGGAAAATTAACTTTTCGCCTATTTCTGCGGAAACTTGTGTGTAAAGTGTCCGTTGCATCCCTGTCCGAAAAGAGATAGCTATTTCGGTATCATTGGGTAAAAAATAAACGTCTTGCGCCCCATGAAGGACGCCCCATTCAATTAATTGATGAGCTAATTTTTTTACATTTTCAGTCATTCATTTCCTCCTCTCACTAATAAACTACGCATTTATTTTATGATTTCAGCAAAAAAAAGAACCTTCACCAGTAAGATGAAGGTTCTTTTTTTGAAGTTTGCGCTGTCCATCTATCTTCCCCAAAATAGTGGAACTCCTAGACACTTAGTATTATACTAAAAAAATCTTGCGTTTAGTTTTCAAAAATTTCTCTGAATCACAAAATTTTTGAGAAAAACTATGATAATCCGATTGGATCGTTTACGTTTTTGGCTTCGTTTTTTGTTTATTAACTAAATAAACTGGAATTCCTAGAAGCGTAATTCCTATACCAATCAATGCTAGAATAGGCTGTGTAATACTCGTTGTAACCAAGATGAAGATACCACCTAGACTTGCGATAATTGGAATAATTGGATAGCCAGGAACCTTATACGGTCGTTTTAATTCAGGTTCTCGTTTTCTTAAAATAAAAACGGCTAAGAAAATTAATAGATTAAACAGCCACATAACAAAAACTAACATATCCGTCAATAAATCGAAGGTCCCGAAAAACATCATGATAATGGCTACAGCTAACTGGAAAATTCCAGCAACGTAAGGAACAACAAAGCGTTTAGACAACTTTTGAAACTGACGACTAAAAGGCATCAGATTATCTAAGGCTAAGGCATAAGGAATCCGAATCCCTGTCATTGTGTAGCCGTTTAACGCACCATATACAGAGATTAAAATCCCAATAGTTACGATTTTGCCGCCAATTGGTCCAAAAATAGCCACAGAAGCATCCGAAGCTGCATTCAAATTCCCAGCGATTTGCTCAATTGGTAATGTTTTTAGAAACACAAAATTAATTAAGGCATAAATTAAAGTAATCAATAACAAACCAAAAATAATGGCTTTAGGCAAGTCTCTTTCTGGTCGCTTCATTTCACCAGCCACGTTACCCACACCTAGCCAGCCATCATAAGCAAACATGGTGGCAACTAAGGCGCCACTAAAAGCAACTAAAAAGCCAGTATTCGCTGTTGTTTCAATGGGAAAAAGCGAAACAGCTACTTGTCCTGGAGTAAATAACCCCACTAAAGAAATCAAGGCAATTGGAATCAGTTTTACTACCAATGTCGTTGATTGGACCAAAGAAGCAATTTTTGTTCCTAATAAATTAATTATCGTGATACTGGTTCCCGCAAGAATGGCAATTGGAATCAATAAATTTGCCGATAAATGAAACAAATTGATTAGTTGTGTACTAAAAATAATGGATAACGCCGAAATGTTGGCAGGATAATAAATGATACTTTGTGCCCAACCTAAAAGAAAACCAGCTAATTTACCATATGTATATTCAATATACTTCACGGCGCCACCTGTTTCAGGGATTGCTGTAGCAAGTTCGGCGCTGGTTAATCCTGCACAAATGGTTAAGGCACCACCTAACACCCAAGCAAAGATAGCTAAACTAGCTGACTGTGCGTGTCCAACGACACTCGCAGCTTTAAAGAAAACACCAGCGCCAATCACCGTACCCATTACCGTGGATAACGCGCCAAACATTGTGATCTCTCTTTTTAATTGCTTTTTCTCCATAGACTCCCTCATTTCATTTAAACTAAACAAGCGTAACAAAATTTTCACTTTCTTGAAAAGATAACGAAAATAATAGCTGTTTTCATGAAAAATTCTGTAACGATCTCTTTTCAGTATAGCTATTTCTTTTAGAATTTCAAGTTTGAAAACCACAAAAAGAAAATTTGTCATAAAAGTTTTAGAGCATTCATCTTTTGTTTATAAACAAGAACTGAGAAACCGACGATTTTTCATTAAATAAATGAAAAATCGGATCAAAAAGAAACCTTTTTGATCCGATTTTAACTACGTTATTGGTTTTTGACTTTTTCTTTTTTCATTTGTTTGCTGCGTAATTGTCCGCAAGCCGCATCAATATCTGTTCCGTGCTCTTTACGAATAACACAATTGATGCCATTCTTTTTGAGTACATCATAAAATTTTAATACCGCTTCTTTAGAGCTTCGGCTATATTGATCGTGTTCACTCACTGGGTTATACGGAATCAGATTAACATAAGAAAGTTTTTTCTTATTCCGTAGTAAATCTGCTAATTGTTGGGCATGTTCTGGTCGGTCGTTCACTTGACTCAACATAATATATTCAAATGTAACACGTCGGTTGGTTTTTTCAATGTATTCATCAATTGCTGCCATTAATTTTTCAATTGGAAAACTACGATTAATCCGCATAATTGATGTACGGACTTCGTTGTTAGGAGCATGTAATGAGATTGCTAAGTTTACTTGTAGTCCACTGTCTGCAAATTCACGAATTTTTGGCACTAAACCACTTGTTGAAACTGTAATATGGCGGGCACCAATGGCCAAGCCTTTATCATCATTAATCGTTCGTAAAAAGTTCATGACATTGGCATAATTATCAAATGGTTCACCAATTCCCATCACAACGACATGGCTAACACGTTCATCCAACCCACGTTCATCGAAATAATGTTGCACCCACATAATTTGGGCAACAATCTCGCCAGCAGTTAAATCTCTTTGTTTTTTTAATAGCCCACTAGCACAAAATGTACACCCAATATTGCAACCAACTTGAGTGGTCACACAAACAGATAATCCATATTCTTGACGCATTAAGACTGTTTCAATCATATTTTTATCTGGTAATTCAAATAAATATTTCACGGTACCATCTTGCGCTTCTTGCACAATGACTTGTTTTAATGGATTTAATGAAAAATTTTCTTCTAATAAAGTCATCAACGATTTAGAAATGTTCGACATTTCACTAAATGAAGCAACACGTTTTGTATACAACCATTCCCACACTTGTGTTGCGCGAAATTTCTTCTCGCCATGGGCTAAAAACCAGTCCACAAGCTGTTCTCTCGTCAGTCCATAAATGGATTCTTTCTGCATTTCTTTTCCTCATTTCTGCTATTACATTCGCTTCATAACTATAACGTATTCTCACTTTGAATGCAATATCACGAAGAGCCTCAAAAAAAAATCGTTAAGCGTGCATGCTTAACGATTTTTTATAATTAATCTTTCACTAAGTGATAAACTTTTTTGAAGTAGAACGTTCTGGCAATTAAATAGTAAACGACCTGAATCAATAAGAAAACGCCTAAAACTTCCCAGCCAGCTAATTGCATTGGCTGATCTAAGACAGCATACATTGCTTTCAAAGCAACAGCTCCATGAATAAATGAAACAACAATTGGGGTAAAGAATAAAATACCTACTTGTTGGTAAATCATTTTCTTCAATTCTTTTTTCGTCAAGCCAAGTTTGTAAATCATCTTGAATTTTTCAACGTCCGTATTCATATCACTGTATAAACGGAAGTATAAGAAACTACCCCCCGAAACAAAGAACACGATACCGATAAATAGTCCGACAAATAGAACTGGCGTATAATATTGCGTAATGGCTGCAACTGTAGCCGCGGTTCCTAGTAACATTGGGTATTTTTCACCAATAATATTTTCAGCATCAATTAAGGTTTCTTTATCTGTGCCTTCTTTGGGCTGCCAAATTGTTTCTGTTTCCGCTTTGATTCCATCTGTTGAGGTACTATCTGGGATAACAACCACACCACCAAAAGTCGGTAATACATTGGTTTCTTCTGTTTTATCAATGTTTAAAACTTGATCATTTCCCAATTGAACAGATTTAACATCTACTGATGCAGCAGAAGGAGCATCTTTTTGTGATAAATTAACTACTTTCTCACCTGTTAAAGTTGGTTCATCTATAAATTTTGCAAGTTTATTATATTCAGATGTTTTAATCAATTGGATACCGGCACTTGTTTTGTACATTGTGTAATCAATCTGATCAAACTGAATATTTTTTTCTTGGAATGTTTTTGTCGCAAATTGTTTCATTTCTTGATTTTCTGGGTTGGTCGAATCAGACAATGTCAGTTCGTACGGTACAGAACTTATTCCTTTAAAAATCATCTCGTTCACGCCGTATAACGTTCCAATGGCAGCAAAAGCGACCGTTGAAATCACCGAAACCAAGAAGAACGAACGTGCATTATCTTTCATACGGAAAGCCAAATCTGATAAAACGACCATATTGGTTTTTTTCCAAAAGATTTTTGGTTTCCGTTTTAAACGTTCAATGACAGAAACACTCAATTGGTCAAATAAGAATTTTGTCCCTAAAATAACTAAGAAAATTACTGGGAACATCACCATTAAAACTAACTGTCCCTTAGCAACTAAAGCAATTCCGTAACCGACAACTAAAAGCAACACGGCTAAGAAAGATTTAACTTTAGAGCTTTTGATTTCACCTTTACCCATTTCCCCTGCTTTTAATAGCTCTTGAAGTGTCGCTTTTGGCAAGCGGAATTGAATAAAGAAAGAAATTACTAAGAACAAGACCGCAAATGAAATGACAGTAATGATAAACGGCATCACTGGCAAATAAAAACCTAAACCTAGATGCATCAATAAATTGCTAATCCATAAAATAAACTGTGAAAATCCAACACCTAAAATGCTACCAAAAATTGTAGCAAAGAAACCAATCACTAAGTTTTCAATAAAAATCATTTTCTTTAACTGTTTTGGACTCATCCCTTGAATCATCAAGGTTCCAAACTCTTTTTTCCGAGATTGGATAAAGACATCCATCGAGTATAAAACGAATAAGAAAGAGAAACCATAGATTATAATTGCCGCAGCCGTCATTCCCATTTGTGCTTTAGGATTTAAACCATTAGCTAAGGCTGGGTGAAAGACAAAACCAGTGAACGTAAAAAAGATCATCACAGAAAACATTGTACTTAGGAAATAAGCCAAGTATAAATGCTTATTTCGAATCGTGTTTCTTATAACAAACTGATTAAAATTCATTATCGACACCTTCAATCTCAGCCAGTTTCACCATGATTAAATCGTAGAACTCTTTTTGATTGCCATTTTGGACAATTTCATCAATTAATTCACCATCTTTAATAAAGACAATGCGCTTGCAATAACTTGCGGCTAGCGGATCATGGGTCACCATTAAAATAGTCGCCGCTTCTTCTTCGTTTAATTGTTGTAACAAGCCCATCACATCCTTAGATGATTTCGTATCTAAGTTTCCTGTTGGTTCATCAGCCAATAATAATTGTGGATGATGAATCATTGCGCGAGCAACGGCGACCCGTTGTGCTTGTCCACCAGAAATTTCTGCAATTCGTTTTTTCAACAGATGATTGATACCTAAACGCTCACTTAATTCTGCTAATTGTCGTTTCATTACAGAGACTTTTTCTCCATCAAGCGTCAATGGCAAAATAATATTTTCTTCAACAGTTAATGTTGGCATTAAATTAAAGCTTTGAAAAACAAATCCTAATTCTGTACGACGGAATTTAGCAATTTGTTCTTGATTCAAATTGTTTGGATTTTTTCCATTTAAAAGTATTTCACCGTCTGTTGGACTATCGATTGTTGCCAACAAATTTAAAAGTGTACTTTTTCCACTTCCAGAAGGTCCCATAATACCAATAAATTCACCATCTTGGACAGTTAAATTAATCCCTTTTAAGGCTTCATATTTAATTTCGTTTCCGTAAACTTTTTTCAAATTTTGTACTTCTAACATATTTTCCACTCCTATTCTTCTCACTCATTTAGTGTATCGAAAACGAAAAAAAACAACAATAGAAAAGAATAACAATGAACTTACATTACTGTAAGTGCACTGTTATTCTTTTAAAAGTTATGCTTCATATTCAATCACATAAGGATGAATCTTCGTATTATAAATAGCTTCTGAATATTCTACGCAACGACCTGTTGGGCTTAACGAACGCCGAATTCTTTTTAAGCCCGTTGTTTCAGTTGTTTGCAACATCTTTTGCTCTGCTTCTGTCAAAGTTGCAACTTCAAAACGGTCTTCAAATTTATAAATTTCAATGGCATGGCGATCCATCAAACGATACAAGGATTCTTCTTTGTATTCAGTCAATGATACGTCTTTCATGGCAGCTGGCAAATAGTAATTAAAATAAATATAGGGTTGTTCATCGATTAGATATAACCGTGAAAGGTGAACCACTTCTTCTCCTAAAAATTGATAAGCCGGCATCTCTTTTGACAACGTCAAGTTTTCAACTTGTAAAACTTTTTTAGTGACTTTCTGACCTGATTCATTCAAAAATTCAGTGAATGTCCCTGCTTTTGATAGTTTATTATAGGGACGATTGCTTAATACAGTTGTGCCCCGGCCACTTTTTTTCTCAACAAATTCTTCTGTTGCTAACATTTCGATTGCCCGCCGAATCGTAATTTTACTAACGTTAAACATCTCTTCCAATTCTGTTTCTGTTGGTAAAAACGTTCCTACTGGATACTTGCCACTCAAAATATCTTCTTTAATCTGATCTGCTACTTCTAAATAAAGCACGCTCTTTCTTCTCATGATACGCTCCCTCCCAACCGCACTATTCCTTTCTATTTTACCAGAAAATGATGATTATAACATGATGCTTTGCTGAAATTATAAAAAAAGAACAAAAATAGATAAATTTATCTATTTTTGTTCTTTTTGTTTATTGTTCTGGCGTCTCAGGTGCTGCCTCTTCTGATTCCGCTTGTAGAAAGACTTTTCTTGGTTTACTACCTTCTGATGGTCCAATAACTCCGTGTGCTTCCAATTCATCTACTAAGCGAGCCGCACGATTATAGCCAATTCTAAAACGTCTTTGTAGCAACGAAATACTAGCTGTCTGCATTTCAACCACCAAGTTTTTCGCTTCTTCAAACAACTCATCTTGAGGAGCTTCACCACCGCCTGAAGTGGTCGGTTCATCTGTTGGCATCATGCTTTCTTGATATTCAGCTTCTTGTTGGTCCGTTACAAACGCAACCACTCGTTCGACTTCTTGATCAGAGATAAAGGCCCCTTGGATACGAATTGGTTTATTTTCTCCCATTGGTAAGAAGAGCATATCGCCTCGACCTAATAGTTTCTCCGCCCCGTTGGTATCAATAATGGTACGCGAGTCTGTCCCACTTGAGACCGCAAAAGCCATTCGAGAAGGGACATTTGCTTTGATGATTCCTGTAATGACATCCACGCTTGGCCGTTGTGTCGCTAAAATCATATGAATACCCGCTGCCCGTGCCATTTGGGCTAAGCGGATAATCGCATCTTCTACTTCGTTACTTGCCACCATCATTAAATCAGCTAACTCATCAACAATGACAACAATAAATGGCAGAATCGGACGATTTTCGCCATCTTCCGCATTTTTCTGTTGAATTAGTTGATTGTAACCAGTAATATTTCGGACGCCTGTTGCTGCGAATTTTTCATAACGAAATTCCATTTCTTGAACTACTTTTTGCAGGGCTTGTGCCGCTTTTCTCGGATTAGTAACCACTGGCGTTAATAAATGAGGAATCCCGTTATACACATTCAATTCCACCATTTTCGGGTCAATCATCATTAATTTTACTTCATGGGGTTTCGCTTGCATCAAAATACCTGTGATGATGCCATTGATAGCAACCGATTTCCCACTTCCTGTCGATCCCGCAATTAATAAATGCGGCATTTTTGATAGATCCGCAGTTTGAACCATCCCTGAAATATCTCGACCTAAAGGTACTTCTAGTAGTTTATCTGGATGACTTGGTTGTGCCTCAACAATATCTCTAAAGGATACTGTACTAATTGCACTATTAGGAACTTCAATCCCGATTAGTGATTTGCCAGGGATTGGGGCCTCCATACGAACGTCTTTGGCCGCAAGCGCTAAAGCAATGTCATCCGTCAAGTTAACAATTTTGCTAACTTTTACCCCCACAGCGGGTTGAACTTCAAATTTTGTGACAGATGGTCCTAAACTAGCTTTGACTACTTTAGCATCAACACCAAAGCTCTTGAAGGTTTGTTCTAAGACGCCAATATTTTTTTCGATTTTTTCATATTCACCACTTTGATCCGTTGCTTGAATTGTATCTAACAAATCAGTTGGTGGTAGTTGATAATCACGATCTTCCGCTTCTTCAGAAATTTCAAATTCGAGAACACCAGCTTCATCTGCCGCCTTTTCTTCCTGCTCTCGGTGCGGTTTTGTTGCTGCAATTGGTGGTACAGGCATCGCCTGATTTTGCTGTTGAAACGAATCAATTTGAACAGGCGTTGGTGCGGCCGGTTCTTCCACCATTGGTTGGTGGGTTTCAACTGGTGTTTTTGTTAAGCGCTCGGCTGCCGCTTGTTCCATACGTTCCCGCTCTTGTAATTTTTGTTGGGCAGCGGCTTCAATTTTTGCTTGGCGTTCTGCAGCTTTGGCTTCTTTCTTCGCTGCTCGCTTCGCCTCTTTTTCTTCTTGTCGCGCCTGTGATTTTGCCGAAACATGACTTAGGCGATCTTGAATACTTTGGAAATGATCAACAATTTGCTGAAAATCCCACATACTCATCAAGAAAATACCCGCTAACAGTAGCAATGTGGCAATTAAATAGCTGCCAAATTGTGCCACCAAAAAGTACGTTCCTTGATAAAGCAGCGCGCCAATCATACCGCCCCCTACGTTTTGCGTCACTTGGTTGGCTTTTAAATCGCTTTGCAAAAATTCCCAAGTGTTACCTAAAATATCTGGTTGACTGCCACTAACATTTCGAAACATAAAGGCATGGAAAAATAACAAAACACTAATATAAATCAGAACAGCCCCAAAAATAGGGCGCCCTCTTTTTAACGGAAAATCTTTCCCATAAATCATGACTAATAAGCCATACAGGATTAGTAAAATCGCTGCAAATGGAAAGGTATTACCTACAACTAAGCGTAAACAATTCGCTAATAACGTGCCTAAAAACCCTAAGCGAAAGAGTCCAAAGACACCGAATAAAATAAAAATCAGGCCAAGAAACATATAATTTAAACGTTCTTGTTGTTGCTGTTGTTTTTTGGTCTTTTTCTTTGTCGTACTTTTTTTCTTATTTGTTGCTCTTTTTTGTGCCATTTAACTTCCCTCTTTCCATCACTTCTCATTATACATAAAAATGGAATCGAACAAAAGTGCCCACCTCATTTTACTTGAAAAATCATGGAAATTTTTTAAAAACTTTCATTTAAGAAAAATGAGCGTGGGACAAAAATCACTTTGGATTTTTACTCCACGCTCAAAAACTGATAAACGGCGGGAACAGAACCAACTCCTTCGGAAATAAGCCGAAATTCTCCAAAAATTAAAGAGCAATTTTCGGAAATTTCTTCTTATTTCTCGGAGCTAAACGGTTCTGTCCCGACCTCATTATTTCTTATTTTGCTGATTCTTAATGGTATAAGTCGAAACGACCTTTAGCCATCATTTCTTTGGTACCACCTGTTTCAAAGAGCGCTTTGTTCATGATAATTTTTTTCATGAATGAAGCTGGGTATCCTTTAATGTCTGTTTTACCAACAATTCCTAAAGCACGTGTATTTCCGACAGAACAAACAGAACCTTGTGATTTAAAGCTGAAAGGTTTAGTTGCTTCCCCTTTCAATTGTGCTTGAATATTTTTAGCAGCATGAGCGCCCATCTTCAAGGCGATTTGTGCTGTTGTTGGGTAAGGTCGATTGGTTTCTGTATCCATAACTGCTGAGCAGTCACCAATAATATAGACGTTGCTATGGTTCGCATCTGTTAAATCTGGTTGAACCATGACACGACCACGACGAGCTTCAAATCCAGAATCGCCTACAACGTGGCTTCCACTAACACCCGTTGTCCAAATAATTGTTTTGGCAGAAAGTTCTGCCAAGTCGCCTGCTTCGTTATCTTGATAAACAACTGCGCCTGGTTTGATTTCTTTAATCGGTTTACCTAATAATAAATGAATAGCTGAATCTTTTAATAATTGCACACCATAGTTCGCAAGTTTTTCGTTAAACATCGGCAATAGGCGAGTAACTGCTTCGACACAATAAATTTGGATTTGATCTGTTGAGACACCTGCGATTTCAGCAAATTTTGGTTTGTTTTCAACAAGAGAACCTAATAATTCAATCCCTGTAAAGCCTGCTCCACAGACAACAATTTTTAAGAATTCTTCGTTTTGAGTTGCTTTGTATTGACGCATTTGTTCTTGGATATGTTCATACACGTTTAAAGCCGTTTTCACATCTACCATTTGTAGAGCATGTTCTTGCACACCAGGGATACCAAATGATTCTGATTCAAACCCAAGAGAAACAACTAAGTAATCATAATTGATTGCTTGACCATCTTCTAAAGCAACTGTTTGTGTTGCAGCATCAATTGTTTTAACTGTTCCTTGGATAAAGGTGGTCATTTTTTCATCGACAACATCCATAATATTGTATGTGATTTTTTCAGCTGGTTGTGTTCCAGCAGCAACTTCATGCAAGTCCGTTGCTTCGTAGTGATAGTTATTACGATCCACTAAAGTAATTTCGACGTCTTTGGCGCCTTTTTGTAATTCGCGTAATGTTTTTAAGCCTGCGTAACCAGCACCTAAAATAACAACATGTTTCTTATTCATTTTGATTCCCTTCCACTCTATAAAAAATTTACAGCCACCACAAACCTATGGCAAAAAATAGCACTTGTGCAGTTGCTCCCACAGCTAAGATCTTCACAGCACAAACAAATGTTTTACTCTTCACTTGTTCCTTCAGTAAGGCTTGGGTTTGTTTCCGTACAAAAGGTAAAGTTAAAAGCATGAGTAACATTGTTGGCGGGGTTAATCCTAAACCGACAGCTAACAAAATGGCTAACATTGCTATTGTATTTAATCCGACGAATAATTTCAAAGAACTTGCTTTGCCAAGGTAATGAACTAATGTATATCTCTTGTTATTTTCATCTTCCTCTAAGTCACAGATATTATTTGCTAACATTAAGTTAGCAATGTAACAAGTGTTAGGTAAGGCGACTAAGAAAATCCCCCATAAATTAGCTACTGACCAATTGAAAACTTCAAACGTATTAATGTAGACACAAATAAGGGTAATCATGAACCCCATTGTAAATCCTGAGAAAACTTCCCCTAATGGTAGACTAGATAAAGGTTTCGGTCCTGATGAATAAAAAATACCAATTAAGTAACAATAAAGACCCATAATCAATAACGGCCAGCCGACAATAAATGACAACCCAATCCCCATTAAAGCAGAAACGAGAATCATCCAAAAAATCATTTTGCGTATTAATGGCAAAGATAAATTTTCTCGACCGATAATGTTCGTTTTTTCCTTATAATCATGAACTTCTGTGGCATGATGGTAATCATTATAATTATCTAAAATATCGACCGCCATATTAAAAATAAACATCGCAATGAAAAAAATTAAAACATAACCAACATGGAGCCGCCCATATTGGTACCAACTAAAACAAATTCCTAACAAAAATGGCAAAACACTCGCTGTTTTTGCTTTTAATTCTACTAATTCAAAAAATATTTCTCGATTCAAACTATCCCTCCGCTACTTTTTTACAAACTTTGTTACTTTTAAAACTTAATTACTGTATTTCTGTCGCCAATTCGTATACAATCAAATAGTATTGAACCACTGAAAGGATCGTAGTATATTTATGAACACATTTTGGAAGTCGTTTCCTGACGTTGAACGTTCTTTAACGGAAACATGTGAATTAATTGAACAAACGTTGCATACACGCAACGAAGACATTGAAGAAGCCTTAGTAACTTTGGCTCGTTCTGGCGGCAAATTATTACGCCCCGCTTTTTTCTTTCTTTTTGCTCAACTGGGTGATGAAGAAAAACAAGAGAAACAACAACTATTAAAAATAGCTGCATCTTTGGAAATCCTACATATGGCTACGTTGATTCACGATGACATTATTGACGATTCTCCATTGCGCCGAGGCGCTGTGACTATTCAATCACAATATGGTAAAGACGTGGCTGTTTACACAGGTGATTTACTATTCACTGAATTCTTTACTTTGATTGCAGATGCCATGAATGGCTCTGAATTTATGAAAATCAATGCACAAGGAATGAAACGGTTATTACTTGGTGAACTCGATCAAATGAGTCATCGATTTGACCGCCGCATGTCGATTCCTGCTTATTTAAGAAGTGTCAACGGCAAAACAGCCGAACTTTTTTCACTAAGCTGTCTTGAAGGGGCCTATTTCGGTCATAGTTCAAAAGAAGTCCAACGTTTAGCTAAACGAATTGGCCGTCATATTGGCATTGCTTTTCAAGTCTATGACGATATTTTAGATTATACTGCCGACACGGAAACCTTGAAAAAGCCCGCTTTAGAAGACTTGTCACAAGGTGTTTATACGTTACCCCTTCTCTTCGCTTATCAAGCAGCACCTGACGTATTCAGCCCTTATTTGGATAAAGGACGCGCCATTACCTTAGAAGAAGCAGCTGAAGTTGCGGCGCTAGTCAACGACTATCATGGCGTTACAGAAGCACAAGCTTTTGCTAAAAAAGTAACCAACAAAGCAATCACTGATATTCAACAATTGCCTGATGGCACAGCAAAAGAAACCTTACTTTCCTTAACTGAGCTCTTATTACATCGTTCATTTTAAACGTTTTATGGAAGAATTGCCATTAATTGAAATAGAAAAACGACTGATTGTTTGCTTTAATCAACAACCAGTCGTTTTTTTATTCCTCGAAAGAACTAATGCCACGATCAATTCGGTAAAGTTTTTGATAATGCGCATTGGTTGCAAGTAATTCTTCTGGTGTACCACTCATCTCTAATTGGCCATCTTCAATAAAGATCACTTGATCCATCAAAGTTACGCCTTGCAAATGGTGGGTAATCCAGATGACGGTTTTATCTTTTAATGCCTCAAAAAAGGTTTCCAGCAATTGCTGTTCTGTAATTGGATCTAAACCAGTAGTTGGTTCGTCTAATAACACAATTGGTGTATCTTGCAAAAGAATCCGTGCTAGCGCCAAGCGATGTCGTTCGCCACCAGAGAAACGCAAACCTGCTTCATCCACCATTGTTTGTAAACCTTCTGGTAATTGGGCAACCATTTCTTTTAAGCCAACTTTTTCTAAAACCGCCCAAACTTCTGCTTCGCTCGCTTCTTCTCTACCAATCCGAATATTATTTAAAATGGTTGTTCGAAATAGGTACGGCGCTTGGTGCATAACCCCAATATATTCAGTCATCGTCTCACCAAATGCCTCAGTTGGGATGTTTCCTAAAAGGATTTCTCCCGAAGTAGGCCGTAAATCACCACGAATGAGCGAAGCCAACGTACTCTTTCCGGAACCACTGCGTCCTAAAATCGCTAATTTTTGTTTTTCAGGAATTATTAACGATAAGTCATTTAATACCTTTTTCTCTTGATTTTCATATGCAAAAGACAAATGTTCTATCGATAAACTGGTGCCATTTGGCTGAACAGGCGCTTCTGTTGAGTCATCTTCCCCTTCAGGCAGCTCATTAAAACGACGAATGGAATCCTTATAAATCGTTGTTTCCTGTGCTGCAGCAGGAAGCGGAGCAAAAGCATCAATTAACGGAAAAACGGTTAAAACAAAGGCACCAATCCAATTGGCTGCGCCCCCATGATTACCTGGAAACCGCACACTAGTCCAAACTAAGACAGCAATCGCAATCACACCAAACAGAAGTTGTAAAACAAAGTCTCGGCCACGGTTAAATTGCTTCATTTTTTCATCTAATGCACGAACGTTTGCTTCATCTGTTTCATAACGAGCAACGAATTCAGAGCCTCGTTGACTAAATACCCAATCAGACACACCTAGAATATTGTCGGTTAGTGTTTGATATAACTCATTTTTGGCATATTTATGTTTTTCTTGACGCGCACCATTCACTAGAACTGAAACAAGTGGCAATAGAAAAACAACCACTCCTAACATCAGTAACATACATAAAGCAAACCACCAAGAAAAGAAACCTAATGCAATCACTAAAAAGATATACAAAATCCAAGCAATAACGGTTGGGAAAATCGTTCGTAAATATAAGTTTTGGATATGATTAATATCTTCCGAAAGCAAACCTAAAATATCCCCAGTGCGATATTTTGTCTTAAAGAAAATCGCATCTTTTTCTAGCACATTATAAAGTTTCAAGCGCAGATCAGAGGTCATTTTTAACACCCAGTTATGACTCGTTAGACGCTCCACATAACGAAAAACAGGACGGCCAATCCCGAATGCTCTTGTTAAAACAATGGGAATATAAATTAATAAAATATTCTCTGGTAAGGAAGCCGCACGACTGATTAAGTAACCAGACGTAAACATTAATGCCCCTGCGCTAAAGAACGTCAAGAAGCCTAAAAGTAAGGCAAAATACAAGGTTTTTTTATAGCGTTTTAAGAAAGGACGAACCCATTGATCGTTTTTCCAAACGTCTTTCGTTGTCGGCTGTTTTTCCATCATTGGCGTCCTCCTCTCATTTGCTTCATTAATTGAACATAGTAGCCATCTTTTTCAATCAACTCTGCTAGCGTTCCTTGTTCCACTAATTGACCTTTTTCCATCACTAAAATGTAATCCATTTCTTCCATCCAATGCAGACGATGTGTCGCAAAGAAGACAAGATGATTGTTCATTAATGGCAACATGCGCTCTTTCATTTCAACTTCTGTTTCAATATCCAAATGCGCTGTCGGCTCATCAAACAGCAAGACGTGGCGTTTTTGATCAACAAAGGCGCGGGCCAACGCTACTCGTTGCGCTTGTCCCCCACTTAACATTCGACCGCTTTCCCCAATCAAGGTATGAATTCCTTCGGGAAGGTCTTTAACCAGCTCGTCTAAGCCAACTAACTGAATCGCTTGCTGAATCGCCTCATCTGTTGCTTCAGGTGTATAAAAGCGAATATTGTTTGCCAAAGTATCCTGGAAAATATATGGCGCTTGCGGAATATAAAGGATTTGCTTTTGCCAGTCTTTTTGTAAAAAATGTGGAATCGTTTGGCCGTTTATTGCCAATTGACTCGTTTCTTCTGTTGGTAATAAAAAGCCACTTAATAAATTAATTAACGTTGACTTACCAGAACCACTCGCCCCGATAATTCCAATCTTTTTACGACCATCAACAGAGAATTGCAACGATTGAATTGCTTCTTGCGTTGCATCTTCATAGGAAAAATTTAACGCGGTGACTGACAACTGACTTTCTTGATGCCAATCATCTAACGTGAGCACATCGGTCTGTTCTGCTTCTGGCAATGCTAATACCGCTTGGATCGCTTGAAAAGAGTTTTTTCCATCTAAGGTTGCGTGATAATCACTTGAAAAATCACGAATCGGTAAAAAGAACTCGGGTGCTAAAATTAAAGTAACCAAGGCAGGAAATAATAAAATCGTGCCGTTTAATAAACTTAATCCAAGGAAAACTGCCACAACAGCTACCGATAATGTCGTAAAAAAGTCTAACGCAAAAGTTGATAAAATAGCAATTTTCAACGTACTCATGGTCGCTTTTCTGAATCGTTCACTTGTATGGTAAATACTCCCAGCATATTTTTTACTCAACCCAAACAGTTTCAGTGTGTCAATCCCTCGCAAGGAATCAATAAAATGATTGGAAAGCATTTGAAACGCCGCATATTGCTTGTCCGCTTTACTTTGTGCTGCATAACCTAACACAATCATAAAAATAATAATAATCGGAAAAACAATCAGCAATGTTACGCCTGAACGAATATCTTGTGTAAAAACAAAGGCCAAAATAATCCAAGGAATAATCATCATATTCATCATTTTTGTCAAAATCAATTGTAAATAATTTTCGGTTTGACTGATGCCTTCTAAAGCCATGGTAACCATATTTCCAGTTCCATTTTTTTGAACAACATTTGGCCCCAAACGGAAAATTTTGGTTAATAATTGTTCGCGTAATTCTTTCGAGCGTTCATAACTAAATGTATCGAGCATTCTCTCACGAAAATACGTAATAACATGTCGACCAAGATAAAAAATAAAAAAGAGTAAAATACTCTGTAGTTGTTGGTTAAGATGCCCGCCACTCCAAAGGCCGACAATGGCTTTTGAAAGAAAAAAAGCTTGCCCAATTATAAAGACTGCTTGCAGGAAAGAAAAACCTGCAAGCAAGACAAGAATTTTTTTGATTTTAGGCATCTGTAAGATGTCTTTATCAATCATAGATTTAATACCCCTCTGGTACGGCTGTCTGTGAAATACGTTTTCTGAAAATATAATAGGACCAAGCAGTATAAGCTAACACGAATGGTAAAATGCTTAAAGAAATCCACGTCATAATTTTTAGTGTATATGGTGTGCTTGTTGCATCTTTAATCAACAAATCAAAACCTTCACTACCAATCATAACACGTGGGAACAAGCCACTGAACAAGAGAGCAACTAGTACAACTAATGTTAAACCACTCGCTAGAAAAGCTAACATCTCTTTGCGTTTAAACACCCCAACATTAGCAATGACCGTTAAGACCACAATTGCTAACGTTAAAATTAAAGTGACCGCAAAGTTCTTTTCATAAAAGTCCGTTTTGAAGTACATCAACACTGCAAAAACAACTAAACCGACATATAAAACGCCGTATAAGATTTCTGCATAATTTCGAGCACGTTCACGAATTGGGCCTTCTGTTTTTAAAGCAATATAGTTCATGCCGTGTAAGTAGCAAAGTAATGTTAAGGCTACTCCACCAACAATTGAAAACAGATTAAAATAATCCGTAAATTGCGCATGCATATTGCCGTTTGCATCTAAAGGCATCCCTTGGACTAAGCTGATAAACAAAATACCAAAGAAGAACGGTACAAGGAAACTACCAATTGATAGCGTCCAGTTCCACATCCGACGACGTTTACCTTCCGGCATGTTGTGGCGGAATTCAAAGGAAACTCCGCGAATAATTAAGCCAAATAAAATCGTAAATAGAATTAAATAGTAGCCACTAAATAATGAAGCATACCAATATGGGAAAGAGGCAAACATTGCGCCGCCCGCTGTTAATAGCCAAACTTCGTTTCCGTCCCAAACAGGTCCAATTGTTGCAACGACTTGATCTTTTTCGTCGTCATTGTGTGCCAACGTTTGAACGGCCATTCCAACACCAAAGTCAAATCCTTCTAAGAAGAAGAAACCTGAGAACAAGACGCCGATAAGGACAAACCATAATAATTGTAGTGTACTCATTCGCCAAATACCCCCTTATCAAATGGATCCAACGCTGGTTCATTTTCTTTCGCTAATTTTTTCGCTTCATAGTCTGGTCCTTTACGTAATTCTAAAATGACCAAGTAAACCATGACACTACCTAAACCAGCAAATAATAAGAAATAAATGACATTTGACGTAATTAATGAAGCAACCGATACATTTGGTGAAACACTTTGTTCAATCGTAAATAGTCCATAGACAGTCCACGGATAACGACCTAATTCAGTGACTAACCAACCTGTTGTATTCGCAAGGAATGGTGCGAACGTACATAAAGCAACAACCCACAGCATCCATTTCTTCTCGTACAGCGATGGTTTTTTCTTCCTTGTAAAGAATAGTCCTAAGGCAGCAACCAATAACATTAAGGCACCAAAACCAGCCATGATACGGAAGCTCCAGAATAAAGTGTTAACTGGTGGATAATAATTTTTATCATCCCCATATTTTTCTACCAAGCGCTTGTTGACTGTATCCATTCCATCAACCGAACCTGATAATTTGTTATACGATAAAATACTTAGCATATATGGAATATCGATACCAAAAACTTGTTTATGTTCTCGTTCATCTGCCCAAGCAATCAATGTCCAAGCAGCAGGATCATCAGAGTCTTCATAGGCCCCTTCCATCGCCGCAAATTTCATTGGTTGTCCTTCAATTAGAGCTTTCATTTGCAAGTCGCCAGCTAATAAAACGCCGATTGAACCGAACAAAGTAACCCATAAGCCAATGCGCATAGATGCTTTGTGGAATGAAATATCCCGTTTTTTCAACAATTGGAAAGCAGCCATACCAGCTACTGCCATGCCGCCCAATGTAAAGGCGCCCATGATAACATGTGAAAATTCATACCAAACTTTTGGATTGCTGATGACAGCTACAAAATCCACCATTTCAGCACGGCCATTATTGATGACATAACCTACTGGATGTTGCATAAAACTATTGGCAACTAAAATCCAGAAAGCAGACATCATTGAACCGAATACGACTAACCAGATAAAGGTTACGTGAACTTTTGGATTCATTTTATCCCAAGTAAAGATCCATAAACCTAAGAATGTTGACTCTAAGAAGAAAGCTAAGAGCGCTTCTACCGCCAACGGTGCCCCAAAAATATCTCCGACGAATCGAGAATAGTCAGACCAGTTCATCCCAAACTGAAATTCTTGAATAATCCCGGTTACAACCCCAACAGCGAAGCTTAATAGGAATATATTTCCCCAAAACTTGGCCATTTTACGATAACGTTCCTCTTTTTTCACAACGTACATTGTTTCCATAATTGCTACAACAAGTGCTAATCCTATTGAAAACGGTACGAAGAAAAAGTGGAAAACTGTTGTCATCGCAAATTGGATTCTCGCCAATGTTACAATATCAAACATATTATTTCCTCCCTGATTTGCCTCCACACAAAGAAACAAGCTTACCTGAATTGTTCATTTCCATTAGCGATGACTCCTTTTATCTACGAAACTAAAAGAAAATTCAAGTGAACTTTTCCAAAAAGTGTGAAAATGCATGTAATATAGAATAATTCCAATCTAAGTATACAACTTTCTGAGGCAGAAACCAAACAATACAGAAGCATTTCTCACAATTTTTTTAGGTGCTACCAAGATTTCTTCCCTTTCTTCTATCAATAAAAAAAGCCCTTCCTAAAAAAAGGAAGAACTAATCTCAATCTATCAACATTTTGACTTATCACTTGATTAGTTTTCGAAAATTGAAGCAGCTCGTCTTTGATGATAAAAATTCTAATCTTGTGATAAAAATTACGGATTGCTTGTGGTGATAGTTTGTTTTTTAACAACATGGCTATAAAACTCTAATTTTTGAGTAATCGTACCAACTTGGGTTTTGGTACCATTCTAAACAACATGACTCTAAAACAATATATGTAAAGCGCTCGTGATAGCAGTCGTTTTGGTACCATTCTAAACAACATGACTCTAAAACTTGTCTAATGCAACAATAATGGGCTGCTTTGTTTTGGTACCATTCTAAACAACATGACTCTAAAACGCTTCAGGTGTCTTCACAACTGCTTTTGATGTTTTGGTACCATTCTAAACAACATGACTCTAAAACTTATCATTGATATCTGTATGTTTAACAACGGTTTTGGTACCATTCTAAACAACATGACTCTAAAACGATGGTAATAACAAACTAGTTGTAACATTAGTTTTGGTACCATTCTAAACAACATGACTCTAAAACTATTGAAATCTCTGTCTGTGTTTTTAGGAAGTTTTGGTACCATTCTAAACAACATGACTCTAAAACTGCCGCACGTGGCATGTGGGCAAATGGCTGGTTTTGGTACCATTCTAAACAACATGACTCTAAAACCTCGGAGAATTATTTTTTCTCCATGATTCCGTATTCGCATCACTTATCCATAGCTAGATTTCAGTTTAGAATGTATTGATTCGTTTCTACTCTTTCATTATACCAAACTTTCTCTTTACCAACATTATTTGACAAAGAGCCATTTTTTTGTTCGAATAAATAGAAAAAATGAAAATTTATTAAAATCCAAATTACAATGGTGGATTTTCTACCTCTTTCTTAACTTCTTCATACCACGACATAAAGAGATCATAATCAGTTAAAGCATCGTTATTGGAATATTGAAGGTCATATTTATACTTTGTATTAAAGCTTGTTGTTTCAACGTTATAGATTAATTTAAATTCTGTTGGTATTGGTTTTTTATATTCCTTACAAACTTCTTCTATTTTCATTAAATCTTCTAACCCCATGTCTAACACAGCAAAACGTCTATCCTCTGAAACATCGTATAGTTCTTCTCCTGAATTTAATACAGCATTTACTTTCCCCATCGTTACAACTTTACCATTAATTTGAAAAAATATATTAAAAAAGTAGCCACCTTCTTCTATAGAACTATATAAATAAATTTTTTCTGCTCTACCTTCAATGAAATCGTTCGCAACGGCTACCATATCTTCTTGCCAATCCATAAATTCATCTTCAAATACTTTTGTCATCTAACTTTCTCCAACAAGTTATTAAAATCCAAATTCTTGGGGATTTTCTACAGCACTTTTTACTTCTTCGAACCAAGACATGAAGATATCATAGCTAGATAAATCATCAGAATTCGAATAAAAAAGATCATATTTATACTTCGCTTTAAGACTGTTTTCTTTAACATCATAAAACAATTTAAATTGTGTCGGCACAGGTTTGGAATACTTTTTACAGACTTCATCTATTTCTAATAAGTCATCCATTCCTACATCCAAAACTTCCCATCGTCGCTCTTCAGAAGTATTATACTTTTTTTCCCCAGGTTTTAAAGCAGAATTTACTTCATTCATGGTAACAATCTTATTGTTAATTTTAAAAAATAGGTTAAATGAATAGCTACCACCTTCTATTGAACCATATAAATAAATTTTTTCTGCTCGATCGTCAATATATTCTCTTGCATTGGCAACCATATCTGCTTGCCAATCCATAAACTCATCTTCAAATACTTTAGTCATATTATATACACCAACGAGTTACTAAAAGCCAAATTCTTGGGGATTTTCTACAGCATTTTTTACTTCTTCGTACCAAGACATGAAAATATCATCGGTATATAAGTCCTCTGTATTAGAGTATTGCAAATCATATTGGTATTTTGTGTCTAATTTTTCTTTTGTCATGTCATAAAATAACTTAAATTGTGTAGGGACAGGTTTTTGATATTTTTGACACACCTCTGCAATTTTTAACAAATCTTCTACACCTGTACGAAGTACTATATCTTGTTCTTCTGGCGACACATCAATTAAAGATTCATTTTCACCTACCACAGTGTTAACTTGATGCATAAATAATATTTTATTTTTCATTTCAAAAAATAAATTAAAAAAATACGCCCCATTTTCGATAGAACCATAAATATAAATCTTTTCAGCCCTACCCTCAACATAATCATTGGCAATCTCAAGCATATCAATCTGCCATTCCATAAATTCATCTTCGAATACTTTTGTCATATATCTATTCCTTTCTTAATTTACATTCTGAATTGTTGTAGATTTCCTTAAACCATCAATAGTATAATTCACATCAAACGAATTAGGTCGTAAAGAATTCCCTTCATAATTAATTTTCACTTTTACAAATACTTCTTTTCCTTCCTGGAGAGCCTTCTTCCAGATTCGTTCTAATCGTCCATATTCTTTCAAATTTACGTTTTTAGCTTGCGACAATAGATTGTTTAATTCTGGAGAACCGCCAAACATATCTGCAAAAATATGTCCCGCATGGTCATCAGGTTGTTTATCTGGTGTATTCGGATTGTGTCGTTTTCTACCTTGATGTGTCTTGAGTTTCAAGTTAGCATCTGCATTTGAAACCCTTCCCAACTCATCTGTCTTATACCCATAATCATGTTCTCCAGATTGATATTCATTATTCGGTTTCAAATCTTTATGCTGCTGTCCATAATTTCGTGCAAAGCTATAATTCACCGAAGAGGTCGCCACGCCCATTTTTCGTATGGCGTCTGTGACAGCGACGGCGCCTGCACCCATGGTTGTTGCGCCTGCCACCATGCCTGCTTGGCTCACACCAACAGCCGCCAAAGTTCCACCAGAGAAATAGGTACCCGCAAAGTCCAAACCGGTAATCCCTAAGCCAGTTAAAGCAGTCACCACACCTGTTGCCAATTGCAACAATGAGTCATTCAAGGCTTCCCATTGTTTTTTGTCTAGTTCTTTGTTGGCTTGCTCGGTCAGTTCTTTGTCATTTTTACCATTTTTTAAAATAATAACACCATTGCCTGCTCCAAAATTCGCAGGCAGGACACGTAAAATATTCCCTTTTTCATCAAATAACAACAGCTGATTTAGCTCTTGAATGACTTTGTCCCATTGCTTCACAGGAACGTTTTTTAACGCTTCCTGCATAATTTCTTGATAATATTTCTGCGCTTCCACAGGCAAGTTCAGCTGGACCATGCCTTTGGTTAACGCAATTTGTTTCTTTTCATCAGTAACACTTTGTTTTTTCACGGAAGTAAACCAATAATGATCAAAACCAACTGGTAATGTATACTTTCCTGTGGCTGAATCCACTTTGGTTCCATTGAGTACTTGAATGGATTGTGTCACGATTTTCAATTGTTGTAAACTATTTTCAAAAAGCAAAGCGGTTTGATGGTCAAATTGTTTGAGTCCATTTAGCTTTTGTTCGGCTTCTCTCAACTTGTCCAGTAAGGCAACTTTGGCATTATGGAGACGTTGTGTGTCCATGTGAATGGCGTGAAGAAGCGGTTTCGCCAGTTCGCCAATCAAAGAAGATTCCAATTGTCTCGCCATGTCAATTTGATAATCAATGGTTCGAAGCTGACGTTGTAGCGAACGAATCAATTCTTGTTGCAGTTCTGAGTCAATCAGCGACCAGCGTTCCACCGCCATTTCAGCATGACGGTATCTTGCTAAATCCTGTTCTAACGATTGAATGGCTTGATCAGCTCGTTTGATTGTGGGAATAATGACTTGTTCAAAAAGTCCTTTGCCAGCGGTATAAGCAGCTCCTGAAAGTTGTTTGCCATCCACTGACTGAACCAAATGTTGACTGCCTTGATTTAACTTGCTGGTCAATTCCCGTGCTTGCTGAATCGTGGTTTTCATACTTGAAACCAGCGCTTGAGAATCTGCTCGAACATATCTTACCATGGAATCTGCCCTCGCTCTCTGAACAATGCTTCACGGTCATCGTCTAATTTCCGTTTGAGTGAACGATAGTGTTGAGCAAGTGTCTGTTGCTGACTCTGACAGGAATTTCTGACATCACGAGTAACCGCTTGCAACAAACTGCTCGTTTTCTGAGCATCTTCATCACCTAATGAATGTAGTTGTTGAAAAATATCCGTGTATCTAGCTTCTTCTCTTTTTAATTCTTGAACCGTGCTCGCTAATTGTTCCATTTGCTTCCGTTCTTCTCTACATAAGATATCTTCCTGTTCTTCTACTTGGGCAATTTTTCTTGTAATTGTCGCACGTAATTCATCGTTTCTCTCTTTTTCACTCATACTTAACGCCCACCTCCTCGGAATTGTTCCGCAGATTGTTGGTCACGATAAGCAATTTTTTCTGCAATTTGAGGGAATTTCTCAGCTTGCTTCCAGACACAATTGGTTAAATCCGTTAAGTTTGTTAAAACTTGAGCATTCACTTGTTTGCCTTTGGTCATTCCTGAAACTGTACTTCCTGAAAAGGTTACCTTTGGGGCTTCTAAACGCTCGTTGATACCAATCAACTTTGAGACAGCTGTTTGGGCTGAACTCGTACTTGAAACAATCTTTCCTTCCATCATTGTTCTCCTTTATTAAATTTATTTCACTTAAAATTTAAGATACTTTCATTTTACTAAACTTTGGTAATGAAAGAAATAAAAATAACAAAAAAGGCTACTGGAAACAGTAACCTTTTAGCACTCCTCTTCTTCATTCGAAGATAACAACATGACTCTAAAACAAAGAGATGCCTTACTTTGCATTAGGTGCGGTTTTGGTACCATTCTAAACAACATGACTCTAAAACAAGGAAAAGCATTTAAAAGACACGCCATGTGTTTTGGTACCATTCTAAACAACATGACTCTAAAACACGTCTTGGGCGAAAAAATTCTAATTGGAAGTTTTGGTACCATTCTAAACAACATGACTCTAAAACTACTATGCTGTATTGATTGAATCAGAGGATGTTTTGGTACCATTCTAAACAACATGACTCTAAAACGGTGACCCTACACTTGCAGCAACGTCTGCAGTTTTGGTACCATTCTAAACAACATGACTCTAAAACCTCGGAGAATTATTTTTTCTCCATGATTCCGTATTCGCATCACTTATCCATAGCTAGATTTCAGTTTAGAAGGTCTGATTTTTTTCTTCACGTTTATTATACCAAACTTTCTCCTTCTTGGCGGAAAAACCCACCATTTTTCAATGGTGGGTTTTCTTTATTTAGTAGCTGTAACAGCGAGCCAGATTTCACTGTACTTAGCTTCTGCTGGTCCTTGATATTGCGTAAACGAAATTTCTGGTGCTGCAACGACTTGGTAACCAGATGAAGGCAACCATTCAGAGAATATCATTGCCCAGGTTTCTTGTAATGTTTGTGGGAAAGGACCTTCATTTGGAAAAACCGCCCATGTATGAGCAGGTACGCTTAGTTGCTCCAAATCTTCATAGGTATTTTCTTGCGAAGTGGCAAAGCCAATAATGTGTGTCATTTCTCCACCTTCTGTTGTTCGTCCCTCTTGAAAGTCAAAAGAAGCATTTACTACTTGATGAGGATATATGTCATCAAATGTATGCATTTCCGCTCGTTGTTGTGGTGTAATGCGCTGTGCTAATTCCATGATTGCTTGATTTTCCCCTTGATACTGCAAGGGAACCTTCTGACTAACTCCGACTATTTGAAACGCTGGTTTTTCAATCAATTTAACATCCATTGATTGTCCTCCTTTAATATCAATATAGAAAGAGAATTTAGGAAACGTTTTTTGGATTTGTGTTTTCATTACTTCAGAAGGGGCTTGTCCTGACCAATCGCGAAAGGCTCTTGAGAATCCTTCAATACTTTGATAACCATATTTAAAAGCTACATCTGTCACTTTTTCACCAGCAAGTAATGCTAAATTTGCTTCCGCCAAACGTCTCTTTTTAATATATTCAGCCAGACTCATCCCCGCAATAAACGAAAAAGTTCGTTTAAAATGGTAAACAGAAATCCCTGTCTTTTTTGCCAATTCATCGAAGGATACTTCTTCCGTTAAATGTTCTTCAATATAATCCATTGCTTGATTTAAATTTGCGAGCATCCGTGTCCCTCTCTTTCTATTTGAAAGTTTACTAAAGACCAACAAGGATGACTTGATTATTTAGAGCCAACATTCGTCAAGTCGCTACTCTTGATTCATAGCGGCTTTTAAGGCCTGCGCTAAAGCACTTTCTTCTGGTTCGTCTGGTTGTGAATATTTTTTCATCAAACGACGTTCTTCATGTTTAGTCATTTTTTGTTTTCGTTCTTTTTTATCGGGAATTTTTTCAGTAATCGAACAGAATTTACATTTGAAAGAACGACCATTTTTTCCTTCTATGATAACCATTTTTTTATGGCATTGTGGGCAACGGTGATTGGATACTTTAGGATCTTTTCGCCGACGATAAGAACATTCTTGGTTTGTACAAACGTAAATCTTCCCATCTTTCGTATTTTTTTTCCCGTAAGTTTGAGCCACAATCTGGACATTTTTTTTGCGTAATGGAAAAATCTTGATATTTTTTCTCGCTTTGTTTAATTTCACGGACTAATTTTTTCGTATCCTCTTCAATATCCTTTAAGAAAAGTTGACTCTTTTGTTGACCCGAAGCGATTGCTTCGAGCGACTTTTCCCATTTTTCCGTTAGTTCAGGTGTCACAAGTGATGGATTCACCAAGTCTAATAGTTGCTTTCCTTTGGCAGAGACACTTAAACCGCTATTGGTTCGTTCCATCAATTCTGATTTAATCAGTTTTTCAATGATTTCAGCTCGCGTTGCCGGTGTGCCTAAACTGTGTTTCTCCATTTTTCCTAACAACGTTCCTTCGGTTAATGGTTTTGGCGGCGACGTTAATTCTTTGTTAATGGTAAAGTTTGGCGCAACGGTCATGCCTTTTTGCCATTGGACAGTGGATAGCGGCTGTTCGGCTGTTGTTTTCCAACCAGCAACAACTACTTTATTTTGATGAAAGACAAATGTTTCTTTTCCAAAAGCGACTGTAACTTTTGTTTGTTTGGTTTGATTTGGCTCAGCAAACAAACCTAAGAATCGTTGAACAATCATTTGATAGATTTTTTGTTCATCATTGCTTAGTTTTTCATAACGAGGACGTTGTTCAGTTGGAATCAACCCATGGTGATCCGTGACTTTTGCATTTTGGAAAACTTTTTGTTGTTTAACAACGGCCCCATTTTTAAGGTAGCCTTTCACTTCTGGTGAAAAATCAGCAATAGCTTGAAGGCGCTCTTTCATCGTTCCTTTCATATCCGTCGTTAGATATTTGCTGTCAGTTCGAGGATAGGAAACAATTTTATGGGTTTCGTATAAACTTTGTACAAGAGACAACGTTTTCTTTGCAGAAAATTGGAATCGCTGGTTGGCTTCACGCTGGATTTCGGTTAAATCATATGGTAACGGCGCATTTTCTGTTTTAACTTTTTCTTGGATATCGGTAACTAAGCCCTTTTGTTTTGAGAGTTCTTTGACTAATTGTTCTGCTTCCTGCCGTTCTTTCAAAGCGTATGGATTTTTTTGGGTCATCTTTGCTTTTTCTGATTCAACAGATAACGAGATAGTAAAATAAGTTTGAGGCTTAAATTGTTCAATCGTTTTTTCTTGTTGGCGTACCATTGCTAAAGTTGGTGTTTGAACACGACCTGCGGATAAGTTATCTTGATATTTCACTGTCAAGGCCCGTGTGACGTTTAGCCCAACTAACCAGTCAGCTTTTGCGCGCGCCAAGGCAGAGTAATACAAATTATCGTAGTCTTTCGCTGGGCGAATTTTCTTAAACCCGTCTTTAATGGCTTTGTCTGTTTGAGATGAAATCCATAAGCGTTTGACTGGTTTGTTAAAACGGACATATTCTAGAATCCAGCGGGCCACTAATTCACCTTCACGACCAGCATCAGTGGCAATCACGGCTTCAGAAACATCTTTACGATTGGCTAATTGTTTAATCGCTTTTAATTGATGTCCCGTTTTCGGTAACGGTTTAATCCCTAAATTCTTAGGAATCATCGGTAAAGTTTCCATTTGCCACGTTTGCCATTCTTTGTTTAAATCTTCTGGCATTTTTAGTCCTAAGAGATGGCCTAAAGCCCAGGTGACAATCACGTTGGGTCCTTCATAATAATTCTTATTTTTTTGATTTGCTCCTAAAACGCGGCTTAAATCTTTTGCTACGCTAGGTTTTTCAGCAATAATTAATTGTTTTGCAACCACTAGTTTCGCTCCTTTTTGAGTGCTATCTTTTCGTATTATACCAAATATTGGTTCGATTTTCTCTAAATTCCGAGAATAGAAAAAGAGTTTAAAGAAAATTCCCTGAGGTTTTTCTTTAAACTCATGCGTTTCAAATAACTTTCCGTTTGCAGAATTTTGTTTTGCCAAAATGATTGGATATTGTGGTAAACTCAGCTTTATTTTCAAAAGTAACCGCATGATGATTTTCTAGTAATGCTAAACCGAAGTATTGTTGTAAATCTTCATCGCATTCTTCACACCAGCGTTCTTCCCCATCATTCCAGAAAGCCGTTAAATAATTAGGCTTTGTGTTGACGTATGTATAATTCTGAGAAAGTTTTTGCCAAACTTCCACATAATATGTCTCTGCATCGGTCAAGTTATCGAAGGTTTTTTCTTGAACAATGTCCTCTTGCCAATCATCAAAAAACCACCAAGGTTCATTGTCGCCATACATTGTAATTACTTGATACATTGAACCGCTCCTTTTTTTGCTACTGTAGGTATCATAGTCACTTTCTGAAAAAGTTGCAAGGATTTGGTTTCGGACTGAGAAATTTTTGAAATTTATTTTATCCTGCTACTTCTAAAGAAGCAATAAAATCTTCAATCATGCGACGATAACTTTCTTCCGGCGTGGCTTCTTCGCGTTGAAAATAACCTAAAAAACGTAAGGTAATATAACCATGGATTAAGCTACGTAATTCTCGACTTTTATGCAGTCGTTCTTCATTATTAAATGGATAAAAAGCTAAAAGTTGTAAGATAATTTGATTGGTTTCATGGATGCCTTCAATTAATTGTTGGTTTTGCGTTTTCGGCACACTGATAAGTAATTCATAGACTGCAGAATTTTCAAAAGCAAATTGTTGGTACGTTTCAGCATATATCCGAATTGCTTCTGCGCCACTCTTACCCACTAAGGCTCTTCGCAATGCATCATTTAATTCTTGAATTAACAAGTCCACTAGAGCATTTTTTACTTCAGCAATATTTTTAAAGTGATTATAGAGTGAAGGATACTTGATGCCTAAATCAACGGCTAAATTTTGAAAGGTTAATTGTTGAACGCCCAATTCTTCCGCTAGGTTGCGGGCACTTTCAAGGATTTTGGCTTTCGTTAAATTCCGTTTTTTTGCCATCTTTCTGACGCCTCCAATTCTTAAATTTTGGACAATTATTAGTTTATCATATCTATTGACTCTTTTTAAACTATAGATTATAGTTTATAATAATAATTTGTAAACATCATTTTTGAAAGAAGGCTGTTTGGCATGCATATTACCAACCGTTCTCATTTGGCCGATCGTTATGGCAAACGAACCAGTGCAGAATTTTTATTACACGAACGTCCTATTTTATCTTTTCCTATTTCTTTAGCGGCCATTCCTAAAGAAGCCCGTTATTTATCCTGGGAATTAATTGATTATGACACGATTCCTCTAATCGGTTTCCCTTTTATTCATTGGTTAGCTGCCAATGTTCCTGTAACCAATGAGATTCCTGAAGACTTTAGTCGAACAGCACTCAAGCCTACCATTCAAGGAAAAAATAGTCTTGCTTCTCCTTTGGGGAAACAGATGATTCCTGCGCTTGCCACTGAAACGTTACCTGAGTTAACCGAACGTTATCTGGGGTTAAGCCCTCGCTCTGGTGTGCACACCTATACGTTATATGTGTACGCTACAAAAAATCCACTAAATTTAAAAGAAGGCTTTTTTGCGAATGAATTGCATCAAGCATTGAATGATCAACGACTCGCCAAAGCCAAATTTGAATTTCTTTACTAGAAAGTGAGGAAATAGAATGTATGAATTAATTAAAAGTAAAATTTTCCGTCCAAGACAACCTTGGGAAAAAAATCTGCTTGTTTTATGGTTTGGCACATTTATGGCTGGTATTGGCTTTAGCTTAGTGATGCCATTTATGCCTCTTTATATCAACACATTAGGTACTTTTACCCACCAACAATTGAATTTTTGGAGCGGAATCACGTTCTCTTCCACTTTTTTAGTCACAACCATTGTTTCACCTTGGTGGGGCCGTTTAGCCGACCGAAAAGGACGCAAGTTAATGTTATTACGCGCTTCATTAGGGATGGCTATCGTCATTAGTTTAATGGGCGCAGTCACAAGTGTTTATCAATTGATTGGCTTACGCTTATTACAAGGTGTTTTTTCTGGTTATATCAGTAATGCGACTGCGTTAGTTGCTACAGGCACACCTAAGGAAAAAAGCGGTCAAGTGCTTGGTACTTTAGCCACTGGTTCTGTTACCGGCACGTTGCTTGGTCCTCTTTTGGGCGGTGTCACTGCTTCTATTTTCGGTTATCGGCCAACCTTTTTCATTACTGGTACGATTTTATTACTCGTTTTTGTTTTGAGTCTCGTCTTTGTCCATGAAGAGTTTGTGCCAATTGAAAAAAATCAAGCCGCATCTGGGAAACAAATTTTAAAAAAACTAGAACATCCCCACGTGATTCTTGGAATGTTTATTACGACATTAATCATTCAAGCTTCCAATAATTCAATTAGTCCCATCATCAGTTTATATATTCAATAATTGTTGGGTGGTCACGGAAATGTCACCTTAATTAGCGGAGTCATTGCTTCTATTCCAGGGATTGCAACGTTAATAGCCGCCCCTCGTTTCGGCCGGTTAGGCGATCGTATTGGCAGTGAACGCATCTTGACAAATGGCTTAATTTTAGCCATTTTCGTTTACCTACCAATGGCCTTTGTTCAAAATGTCTGGCAGCTTGCCATGCTTCGTTTCTTAGTTGGGATTTCCGATGCCTGTTTACTACCAGCTGTTCAAACGTTGATCACTCGTTATTCCCCAAGTGACGCTGCAGGTCGTATTTTCAGTTACAATCAATCTTTCCAAGCGACAGGAAATGTGATTGGTCCTATGATTGGTTCAAGCGTATCTGCCGCTTTCGGTTATCGTGGGGTCTTTATTTCCACTTCTTGTCTGGTTCTCATTAACCTTCTATGGGTTCGTCGAAGCACCGCCGAATTAAAAAAAGAGAAAAATGATGACTAAGTTATACACAGAAAAGTTATCCACAATTTGAATTTTTAATTTTTCTCTTTTTCTTATTTCAAAAAAAATAGGCATATAAAACAAAAAAGAAAAGCGGATATTTACTGGTTTTATGACCAGCATATCCGCTTTTCTTTTGGTTAACTATACGCTTTTTGTTTCACAACTCGTGAAACTTTTTTAGACGTATTGTAGTTCTTTTTCATCTTGGTAGGCGCGATCAATTAAGCCGCCCCCTAAGCATTCCATTCCATCATAAAAAACAACAGCTTGACCTGGAGTGACTGCGCGGGCTGGTTCCTTAAACGTAACGGTTGCTTTTGTGCCATCTTCAGATAAGGAAACATGCACTGGGATATCTGCTTGACGATAACGGAATTTAGCCGTACAGTCAAACTCTTTTGGCATTGGCGTATCAACAGTAAAATGAACCTCACTAGCTTCTAAATGTGTTGCATATAGTTTTTCATGGTGAAATCCTTGTCCCACATATAATGTATTGGTAGTTAAATCTTTCCCAATTACAAACCATGGTTCTTGTGTTTTACCGCCGCCACCAATTCCTAAGCCTTGGCGTTGACCGATAGTATAATACATCAGACCATCATGTTGTCCTTTGATTTCGCCATCTTCTGTCACCATGTTGCCTTTTTTAGCTGGTAAATAATTACTCAAAAATTCTTTGAAATTCTTTTCACCAATAAAACAAACGCCCGTTGAGTCTTTTTTCTTGGCTGTGGCTAATCCAGCACGTTCAGCAATTGCACGAACTTCTGATTTTTCCATGCCACCCAATGGAAACATTGTTTTTGCCAATTGGGCTTGTGATAATTGGCTTAAAAAATAGGTTTGGTCTTTATTATTATCAATTCCACGTAACATATGCACTACGCCATTTTCATCTGTTTCTACTTGCGCATAGTGGCCAGTTGCAACATAGTCAGCGCCTAGTTGCATAGCATAATCTAGGAATGCTTTAAATTTAATTTCTTTATTACACATGACATCTGGATTTGGTGTCCGTCCTAACCGATATTCTGCTAAAAAATATTCAAACACACGGTCCCAATATTCTTTTTCAAAATTGACCGAATAATACGGAATCCCAATTTGATCCGCTACTTTTGCGACATCTTTATAATCCTCAGTTGCGGTACAGACACCATTTTCGTCTGTATCGTCCCAATTTTTCATAAAGATCCCAATTACATCATAGCCTTGCTCTTTTAAAAGCAACGCTGTGACAGATGAATCGACACCGCCACTCATGCCTACCACGACACGCGTTTTGCTGTTATCTGCCATTTTATCACCATCATTTCAATTAGATTCTGAAATCATCCACGATTTGAAGGTCGTAACTTTTCAGTGCTTTTCATTATACTATTTTTTTGAAATAAGTAAAGCAAGCCGGGCGTATAATGAGAAAATACTTGGAACAAAGACACAGCCAACAAGCTATTGCTTTCAAATAAACAGAAAACCTGAAGGAACAAGCTACTTTCACTTGTTTCTTCAGGTTTCTCTAAATTATTCTACTTTCTCTAATACACCACGGCTAATTAAGCCATCCATTAAGAAAAAGTATTTTTCTTTACTCATTTCATGTTGTTCATTCTTGAAAATATTCATTGGTTTTAAACCATTTGCCGTTGTAATGGACATTTTCAACTCTTTTAGATCAGCAGTGATCGTAATTTTCAATTTGAAGCCTTCATTTCTCTGAGGCGTTGGATCTAAGGAACGAATCAATTGAAAGTTCCCTGATTTTGTTTCAGTAAAGCCGTTATCTTTTAATGTATAGCGTTTTGCACTAGGATGTACTTTGTAAAAAACTGTTGAGCCTTCAACAGCAGCCGTTGTTGTAAATGCCATGGGTTCCACCTCGTTATTTTCATTGTTATCTTCATTATAGCGAAAACCTGTAGCTGCCGCAATCAGATTATTTTTTCAATTGTTGAATCACTGCAACTAGTACTTCAGAAAAAGTCGCAATTTCTTCTGGTGTGTTCCCGTAGCCAAAACTAATCCGGATTGATTCTTTAATAGCTGAGGAATTTTCTCCATACATCGCTGTCAACACGTGCGAAGGATCCACAGTTCCCGCTGTACAAGCCGAGCCAGTTGAAATCGCAATACCCCTTAAGTCCAAATGCATTAAGAGCAAATCACTGGGAATTCCTTTTAAATGAAGATTTAAGACATGCGCTAAACGATTCGTTGGTTCACCATTAATTGAAAAATCAATATTGGCTTCTTCTAACGCTTTTAAAATAATCGTTTGAAAACTTTGATAGGCTGTTTTTCTTGCTTGCTTTTCTGCAGAAGTTAGTAATGAAACGGCAGTACCCATGCCAATAATTCCAGCTAAGTTTTCCGTGCCCGCACGTCGTTTTTCTTCTTGTTCCCCACCATGTAAAAGAGGTGGTAATTGGATTGCATCGCTTTTAAATAAAAAACCTACGCCTTTTGGACCATTGATTTTATGAGCGGAAATACTTAATAAGTCGATCCCTAATTCATGAGGTAAAATGACTTCACTTCCATAAGCTTGGACGGCATCTGTATGAAAAATCGCCGAATGATTTTTAAGAATTGCACCAACTTCAGCAATCGGTAATCGATTTCCAATTTCATTATTGCCATACATCATTGAAACCAAGATCGTTTCTTCGCGTAAAGACTTTTTGAATTGATCCATTGAAATCTGACCATTTTCATTCACAGGCAAGTAAGTCACTTCAAAGCCTAACGTTTCTAAGTATTCCATCGTTCGTAACACAGCGGGATGTTCAATTGCCGTAGTAATAATATGTTTTCCTTCCTTTTGACGAGAAAAAGCAACTGCCAAGATGGCTGTGTTATCCCCTTCTGTGCCACCACTATTAAAAATAATTTCGTGGGGTTTGGCTTGTAAGCTCTCGGCAATCGTTTGACGCACTTCTTCCAGAAGACCGTGTGCCTTTCGTCCAAACTGATGAATACTTGATGGATTGCCAAAAGTCGTTTGCATATTTTCAGTCATCGCTTGAATGACCGTTGGATGAAGCGGTGTTGTTGCCGCATGATCTAAATAAATGGGTTCCAAATGACTCGTCCCTTTCCTTATGTTCTGGCGTTATTCTAGCATAAAAAGCTTAAAACACAAAATCAGAATACTTTCTCTTCTATTTATTAAAGAGATAAGAAAAATAGGCCCAACACTATTAAAGTTGTTAGACCTATTTCTAGTTTAAGGAATCACTTATTCTCCTTTTGGTTCTAAACGGAATAATGGACTCATTGGTTTATTTTCATGAATACGAAGTAACGCTTCCCCCATTAATTCAGCGCAAGAAATAATATTCAAGGTTGCTGGTTGGCGGTCTGCTGTCGTATAAACAGAGTCAGTAATACTAATTTCCTTAATTGGCGCATTTTCTAAGGTTGCTTTTGCGCCTTCTGATAACAAACCATGCGAGGCGCAAGCATACACTTCTTGCGCACCATTTTTCATTAAAACTTCCGCCGCTGTGGCTAACGTTTGACCAGTATTCAAAATGTCATCAACAAGAATACATTTTTTCCCAGCGACATTCCCAATAACGTAACCTTCTTGACGCACCCCATCAATCTCTTCATGGTCGACAATTGCTAAGGTCGCATCTAAGTACTCCGATAAACTACGCGCGCGTTGAACGCCACTGTTTTTAGGCGAAACAATCACAATTTCTTCCCCTACTAATGCTTGTTGACGATAATAATGAGCAAACAAAGGCATTGTAAATAAATTATCTACTGGGATATCAAAAAATCCTTGGACTTGAACAGTATGCAAGTCTAATGTTAACAAACGTGTTGCGCCTGCCTCTACTAACATATTAGCAACTAATTTCGCAGTAATGGGCTCTCTTGGTTTCGCTGTGCGGTCTTGGCGAGCATAACCATAGTAAGGCAAAATAACATTAATTGTTTTTGCGCTAGCACGTTTTAATGCATCAATTAAAATAAGCAATTCCATCAAATGATCATTTACAGGGGCATTCGTTGCTTGGATGATGTAGACATGATCGCCACGAATACTTTCTTCAATATTAATTTGAATTTCGCCATCACTAAATTGGCGCACGGTGCTTTTTCCTAATTCTGTTCCTACTGATGCTGCGATTTTTTCAGCAAGTGGTCGATTTGCATTTAAACTGAAGATGCGTAAGGTGTCATCTTGATAGTTTTCGGTCATGATATCCTCCGTCAATATAAAATAATAGTCGTTTTCATTCATATTCTACCATTTTTTGTCATAAAAATCATGGGATCCTCCTTAATTTATTGAAAGAAACGGTTTTCTTTGTGAAAAAAGCGCTTATATTTAGGTGCACCTAAAAATTGTTTGCATTTTCTTAAACTATCCCTTATACTGATTTTAAGGCAAACCTAAAAAGGAGGAATTTCATGAGAAAAAGCTTTAACTTAGCTGTTCAAGCGTTAACCGTTCAATATCAAGGACGGACCGCTTTAAATAATATCCACGTTACTATTCCCTCCGGTAAAATTACTGGAATTATCGGACCAAATGGTGCTGGAAAGTCAACATTTATTAAAGGGTTATTAGGCTTGATTAAAACAAAGGAACGTGATGTTTTGTTAAATAATCAAGCGATTGACCAACAAAAAACAACCATTGCCTATGTAGAACAACGTAGCGCTTTGGATCTTAGTTTCCCAATTAGCGTTTTTGAAACGGTCTTGCTAGGAACCTATCCAAACTTGGGACTATTAAAACGCCTAGGAAAGAAAGAAAAGCAAGCAGCCATGGCTGCATTAAAAATGGTGCAATTAGAAGACTATGCGCAACGCCAGATTGGCGAACTTTCTGGTGGCCAATTACAACGTGTGTTTATCGCCCGTGTTTTGGCCCAAGGTGCTGAGGTGATTTTTTTAGATGAACCTTTCGTCGGCATTGATATGTCTAGTGAAAAAGTGATTATGGATATTCTCAAATCATTAAAAAATCAAGGTAAAATGATTATCATTGTTCACCATGATTTGCACAAAGTGTCCCACTATTTTGATGAATTAATCGTTTTGAAAAACCGGCTAATTGCTGCGGGTCCTGTTGAACAAACATTTACTGCAGAAACGCTCCAAGAAGCATACGGTGATTTGTTAGGTGATTTATTAATACAGGGGGTTGCAAAATGATTGCTGCATTTATTGATGGTTTATTCCGTTATCAATTTTTACAAAATGCCCTTTTGACGTCTGTAATTGTCGGACTCATTTCAGGGGTAATTGGTTCATTCATTATTTTACGTGGGATGTCTTTGATGGGTGATGCGATTTCACATGCTGTTTTACCAGGGGTCGCTGTTTCTTATATGTTTGGTTTCAATTATATTTTTGGCGCTTCTATTTTTGGCTTATTAGCTGCATTATCAATCGGCTTTATTACCCAAAAAAGTCCACTAAAAAATGATACTGCCATTGGTGTTGTCTTTAGCTCTTTTTTTGCTTTAGGGATTATTTTTATCTCTTTTGCAAAAAGTTCCACCGATTTATATCATATTCTGTTTGGAAATGTATTAGCGGTCGCAGATACCGATATTTTAATTACTTGTGTCGTCGGCGTGATTGTTTTGATTTTTGTGGCATTGTTTTATAAAGAGTTGCAACTCACTTCTTTTGATCCCACAATGGCTCAGGCCTATGGTTTAAATATTCAATTTTTCCACTATGCATTGATGTTTTTACTAACATTAGTCGCTGTTTCTTCTTTGCAAACCGTCGGAACTATTTTAGTCATTGCCATGCTGATTACGCCAGCGGCAACAGCTTATCTATTAACAAATCACTTACCGACAATGATTGGCTTAGCCTCTACTTTTGGGATTTTAAGTTCAGTGATTGGCCTATTCTTTAGTTATTCTTATAACTTAGCTTCTGGTGCGACGATTGTTTTAACCGCCGCCTTATTCTTTTTATTGGCTTTCTTTTTCTCACCAAAGAAAGGCCTAGTATTTGTAAACCGTGAGAAAGAAATGGAGGAATCAACGAATGAAAAAATTTAGTTTATTTTTTTTAACACTTTTAGCAGGGTTAACGTTAGCTGCTTGCGGGAATCAAGCCGCTGAAAAGAAAGAAAAATTAGCAATTGTGACAACGAACTCGATCTTATCCGATTTAGTGAAAAATGTTGGGCAAGACAAAATTGAGCTGCATAGTATTGTGCCAATTGGGACAGACCCTCACGAATATGAACCGTTACCAGAAGACATTGCGAAAGCTTCTGAAGCGGACATTTTATTCTTTAACGGCTTGAACTTAGAAACAGGCGGAAATGGCTGGTTTAACAAATTAATGAAAACGGCCAAAAAAGTTGAGAATAAAGATTACTTTTCTACAAGCAAAAATGTTACGCCACAATATTTAACAAGTGCCGGTCAAGAACAAACAGAAGATCCACATGCTTGGTTAGACATTGAAAATGGCATTAAATATGTAGAAAACATTCGTGACGTGTTAGTAGAAAAAGATCCAAAAAATAAAGATTTCTATACAGAAAACGCGAAAAATTATACCGAAAAACTTAGCAAACTACATGAGGAAGCCAAAGCTAAATTTGCTGATATTCCTGATGATAAAAAATTATTAGTTACAAGTGAAGGTGCCTTTAAATATTTCTCCAAAGCTTATGATTTAAATGCCGCTTATATTTGGGAAATTAACACAGAAAGTCAAGGAACACCTGAACAAATGACCACGATTATTGATACCATTAAGAAATCAAAAGCACCTGTGTTATTTGTTGAAACCAGTGTTGATAAACGTAGTATGGAACGTGTCTCAAAAGAAGTGAAACGACCAATTTACGATACACTTTTCACAGACTCTCTTGCCAAAGAAGGAACAGAAGGCGATACGTACTACAGCATGATGAACTGGAATTTAACAAAAATCCATGATGGCTTAATGAGTAAATAAATAATAAAGAAGAAAGAACCAAGTTGACTCCCCCTCAACTTGGTTCTTTCTTCTTTATTTAACTAATTCCTCAATATCAATTACTCGATCCACAATTTCTTCATAAAAATCTGCTTCATGGGAAACCAGAAAAACCGTTCCTGGGTAAACGTGAATTGCTTCTTGTAAACTTTTTTTGGCCGCTTCATCAATATGATTGGTTGGCTCATCTAAAAATAACAAATTACTTGTTTGCATCATTAGTTCCGCTAGTTTTACTTTTGTTTGCTCACCACCACTTAACAGGGCTAACGACTGCATTGCTAACTTATCTGGTAAACCTGCTCTAGCCAAATGACTTCTTCGCTCTTTAATCGTTGTATCTGGAAAACGATCTGATAAATAGTCTAGCGGCGTTAACTGCTCATTAGGCCACGCCAAGTCTTGGGTAAAATAAGCAATTTTTGTATTCAGCGGATAATGAAATTCTCCATCTAATGAAGGAATCACTTTGGTTAACGTTTTAATTAATGTTGATTTGCCAATCCCATTAAAGCCTTTCAATGCGACTTTTTCACCGACATGAACCATTAAATCTAACGGTTCTAACAAAGGTTCCCGATAGCCGACAACTAACTTCTGGGTCGTTAGTGCTTGCGTTGCAACTAACCCTTGATAAGGAAATTCAATCGCTGGCTTAGTCAAGGAACCTGGCGGAGTCAATCGTTCTAACCGGTCCAATTGTTTTTGTCGACTTTTAGCCATCGTTGCTCGATTTCCAGCTTTGTATTTACGAATATAGGCTTCCATTTTTTCAATTTTTTCTTGTTGGGCCTGATACTGTTTCAAATAGGTTTGTTTATTCTGCTCTTTTTGTGCAAAAGATTTTTCTACATTTCCAGTATATTTGGTTAACTTGCCAAACTCAATGTCTGCGATGCAATTCGTCACTTCATTTAAAAATTGATAATCATGGGAGACTAATAGAAAGCTTCCTTCAAAATTATTCAGATAGCGAACAAGCCATTGAATATGTGTATCATCTAAATAGTTGGTGGGTTCATCTAAAAGTAACACATCAGGGGCCTCTAACAATAATTTTGCTAAAATCACTTTTGAACGTTGACCACCGCTTAGCTCCCCTAACTTTTTATCCAAACCAATTGCTTGTAGTCCTAACCCATTGGCTAAATCCTGAATAATCGTGTCGATTTGGTAAAAATTACTTTCATCTAAATCTGTTTGTAACTTGCCTGCTTGTTCTAAAAGTTTTTCCGAAGCCGTTTGACTGTATTCTTCATAAAGTTTTGTCAGTTTCGCTTCTTTATCAAAAAGTTCTTGAAAGGCTTGTTTCAAAAAATCAACCATCGTTAGTGATTGTTCTACAGAAACGTGCTGATCCAAGTACCCAATCTTACAATTTTTTTGCCACTGAATCGTTCCTTCGTCTGGCAATACTTCCCCCGTTAAAATTTTAATTAAGGTGGATTTGCCGACACCATTTTGGCCAGTTAAGCCTAAATGATCCCCTTTATTCACTTGCAATGAAGTCTCTTCATACAAGACCTTTTCGCCAAATCGATGCGTTAAATGTTCAATAGTTAAAATACTCATTTTCGTCACTTCTTTCTTGTTAACTGATTATTTTGGGACAACAAAAAAAGAACCACGTCTGCACGTCGTCCATCCTGACAGAAATCCCGACAACCGCTTGTACGTACACTCAAATAAGACTAGCTTTTCTAGTCAAAAAATGTCCTATCAAGCGATGAAGAAATTAATTGCTCGGCTCCACAACAGTGCTTCATCTGTTCTTAAACTATCGGGAGCTACTTTTCTTGTTAATTTATCAGTTAAAACAAAAAACATGTGAATCACCTTTCTTATGCTTGTATTCTACCATAGAATGACAAGAAAGCAAGCCACGTTGGTTTATAACGAAAGGAGCCCACAAACCATCATTTTGTCGGCTCCCTATCCCTATTATTCTGATAAATAGTTTAATGCATAGCGTACGTGGTACTCTGCTGCTAAAAGTAAGGCACGTTCATCAATATCAAATTGTTCATGATGGTGTCCAAAATGGGTAGCAGGATTTTCAGGGTTTCGTGAACCGACCCGTCCATAGATACCAGGAATTACCGCTAAGTAATCAGCAAAATCATCCGCCCCTAAACTTTTAGGATGATCGGTCACAACATTTTCAAAACCAACAATTTCACTGGCTACCTGCTGTGCACGGTTGGTTGCTTGTTCTTCATTAATTAATGGATTCGCTGCCGCATAAACAGAAAAATCAGCAATTTCTGTGCGATGAGACTGGGAAATTTCATGGGCAATTTCTTCGACTCGTTGTAAAACAAATTGGCGCGTTTCCTGACTAAATGTTCGAACAGTACCTTCAATGGTTGCCTGGTTTGCTACAATATTATAGCGTGTTCCTGCTTGTAAAACGCCAATTCCTACTACGACAGAATCTAAAGGATCAATCTCGCGAGCTACAATTTTTTGTAATTCCACAACGATACTGGCCGCTGCTAAAACAGCATCCCGGCCATTCTGTGGTTGGGCGACGTGACTACTTTGACCACTGACTTCAATTTTAAAAATATCACAAGAGGCGTTGGTGGCACCTTTGGTAGCGACTAATTTTCCGACCGGCACACTGGAATCTAAATGAATCCCAAACACTTGGTCGATTGCTTCTAAATAATTTCCTTCCACAAATTGTCGAGCGCCTGCACCAATTTCTTCAGCTGGCTGGAAGGCCAGTTTAACCGTTCCTGAAAAGGTATCCTGATGTTTTTTGAGCACTTTAGCTGCACCTAGCAATGCTGCCGCATGACCATCGTGTCCACAAGCATGATTGAGTCCTGGATTTTTAGAAGCATAGGCAGCACCTGTTGCATCTGGCAATTCCAACGCATCAATATCTGCACGTAACAAAATCGTTTTGCCAGCGCCAAGACCTCCTTCAATGGTTGCTAAAACACCCGTTTCCCCTACTTCTACAAAAGGAATAGCTAAGGCTAGTAGTTCTTCTTTAATTCGCTTAATCGTTTCATATTCTTTTAAACTTGCTTCAGGGTATTGATGAAAATGACGTCTTAAATGGATTATCCATTCCTTTTCTGTAGCAATAGCTTCTTGGATTGTTTGAATCGTTGTTGTACTCATTATAAATGCCTCCTTTATTTTTTACCAAATGTTTCCCAGGCTGGAACATTGGCGCCTTTTGATGTTTCTGCAATGACCTTTTTCGTTTCTTCTTGTTGATATTCTTCTACAACTTTTTGATAAAGTTTATTCTCTTGATCTTCTTCTCTGGCCACGACAATGTTCACATAAGGTTTCGCTTTTTCGTTTACAGGTTCTAAGAAAATTGCATCTTTATCTGGTGTATACCCAGCATCGACAGCCATGCCGCTATTGATCACTGAAGCATCGACATCTTGTAAAGCACGCGCTGTTTGCGTAGCATCTAATTCAGTTATTTTCAATTGGCGTTTATTTTCAGTAATATCACTGACAGTCGGTAGTTGCTGTTTCGCAGGATCAACTTTTATCAGTCCTGCAGTTTGTAATAAAATTAACGCCCGCCCACCATTCGTTGGGTCATTAGGAATAGCAATTTCTCCGCCGTCTTTAATTTTCGTGATATCTTTCAATTTATTAGCGTAAATTCCCAATGGTGCATTGACTGTATTGCCAATTGATACTAATTTCGTCCCATGTTCTTTATTGTAATTGTCTAAAAAGATTTGATGCTGAAAGGCATTTAAATCAATTTCTTTTTCTGCTAATGCTGCGTTTGGTTGCGTATAGTCTGTAAATTCTACCAATTGTAGATCAATATTTTTCTTTTTCAAACGCTCTTTGACCGATTCCCATTCATCGTTTTTTGTTCCTACAACGCCTAGTTTAACAGTTTCTGTCTTAGTATCCTTCGCAGTCCCCGATGCACAACCTGCAATCGTAAAAGCTAATACCCCAATAAGTCCAATTAATTTACTAAATTTTTTCATTTGTCATTTCTCCTTTTTCTAATGTGATGTTTTTTTGATTAATTGATTACTAATGGCTTGACTGATAAATACCATAATTAAAATAATTAACGTGGCCATAAATGTCACATCGGTTTGAAAGCGATTGTAGCCTCGAGTAATCGCTAAGTTGCCCAGACCACCAGCCCCAATCGCTCCTGCCATGGCTGTTAATCCAATTAAATTAATAATTGTCACCGCTGAAACACGAATAATACTTGGTAACCCTTCAATTAGATAAACCCGAAAAATAATCCCTAAGGGACTCGTCCCCATAGCTTCTGCCGCTTCGATAACGCCAGGATCCACTTCTAATAACGCATTTTCAATTTGGCGCGCGAAGAACGGGATTACGCCAATAACTAATGGGACTAACGCTGCGGTTGTACCAATTGTCGTTCCTGCCAAAATTCGTGTTAATGGTTGAATCAGTGCGAGCATAATGATGAAAGGAATAGAGCGGCAAACATTAATAATTTTTTCTAAGACACTATACAGGGGTGGATTTTTCAAAACACCACTGGGGCCAGTACTGACAAGCACGACACCCAACAAGACTCCTAACACACCAGCAATCAATGCTGTCCAAAAAACCATGTATACTGTTTCCCATGTACTTTGAAGAAATTCTTGTTTTAATTGGACAACATTCGGAAAATATTTCTCAAATAATTGATACATTCTCAGTTCACTCCTTTTTTAAATCACCTGTAAATTCTGCTTTTTCTTCGTTTGCTGATAGGTTTTCAAAACATTGGTTCGCACGCCTTGTTTCGCTAAATAAGTAAGGGCTTGTTGACGCTGGGCCTCATCACCAGAAAGCACCACAATTAAATGACCAATAGGAACGTTTTGAACAATTTCGACATTACCATAAAGGATATTCGTATACACCTGATATTGGCTATACAATTGTGCAATTAATGGCTCGTTCGTTTGATCTCCCACATAAGAAAATTCAATTAATTCTTGATTTTTATCTAAATCAGCTAATTTAGGATGTTCAAGAATCGTGGTTAATGCTTGGTCAATATGAGTTGCTGTCCGAATAAAATCTTTGGTTAAAGGTTGTTGGGGTTGACTAAAAATCGAAACAATATCGTTTGATTCGACAACGCAGCCATTTTCCATCACCGCGACTTTATTACAAATTTCTTTAACCACTTGCATTTCATGGGTGATTAAGACAATCGTCAAGTTCAGTTCTTGATTTAACTTTTTTAACAAAGCTAAAATCTGTCCTGTTGTTTTTGGATCTAACGCACTCGTCGCTTCATCACAAAGTAAAATTTCAGGATCATTTGCTAAAGCGCGGGCAATCGCAACCCGCTGTTTTTGCCCTCCTGATAGTTGACTGGGGTAAGCGTCCCGTTTTTCACTTAGTCCAACTAGCTCTAATAAATGGCTGATTTTTTGACGCCGCTCAGTTTTACTTAGCCCAGAATATTTTAATGAAAAATCGATATTACTAAATATGGTCCGCTCTTTCATCAAATTAAAATGTTGAAAAATCATTCCAATCTTTTTTCGTTGTTGTCGTAATTCCTTTTTAGAAAAAGTTAAAATATTTTCTTTGTTAATAATAACGGTGCCCGCTGTTGGTCGTTGCAATAAATTAATTACCCGTACTAACGTACTTTTTCCAGCACCGGAATACCCAACGATTCCGTAGATATCCCCTTTATCAATCGTCAAAGAAACATCTTGGACAGCCTGAATTTCTTGTTTTTTTTGTTGAAATGTCACACTGATATTTTTTAGTTCAATCATTCTTTATCCCCCTTCATTCTTACCAACCTGCATTTTTTCACAAAAAAGAAAAAAGCATCCTCAACGATACAACTCGAGTTGTATCGTTGAGGACGCTTTTTTGCGTGTTACCACCTCATGTTCAGAATTTGCTCACACAAATTCCCTTTTCAAGTACGGAACAATATGTTCGATACCCTAGCTCGATAACGGGAGCACCCGTCGCCGCCTTGTGTTTAACACTCGGAGCGCTTGCTCAATAGCCATTTTCCAAAACGTCTTTGTCACCTATTCTCAGCTACCTAGGCTCTCTGTTAGACAAATCAAGTCTTGTACTTACTATATCACTGCTTTTTTATTTCTATTCATTTTAAACTGATTTTCGTTTATTTTCAAAATCAAACAGACTAGAGTTCCTACCCCTTCAAGCATCTTGTACTGTTCATCACTTACAAAGGCCATACTGTGTCGAGTAACCGCAGACAGCATCTACTTTGTCGCTTCGCGCCAGTCGTAGTGCTCAACAGGATTTGACTGTGACGAGAATCACAGCCTTGGCGAGAATCGTAGGAACACTTTCGTGCAAATGACACAACTTGCCCTTCGGTCACCTTGTACTGTTCATCACTTACAAAGGCCATACTGCGTCGAGTAATCGCAGACAGCATCTACTCTGTCGCTTCGCGCCAGTCGTAGTGATTCACAGCAAAAAGCCCTTCACTAGCGTTTTGCTAGTAAAGGGCGAATGATTCGCGGTACCACCTTTTTTCGAAATATAACTGATTCTTTATATCTCATCTCTTATCCAAGTCTTTATTAACTTGGTGCACATGGTAACGGGTGCTTAGCCGAAATTGCTTACTTATCAGCAATTTATTCTCAGAGGCCATCTTCAACTTTTCTGAACCTTGTCCCTTTTCACCAATCAGGACTCTCTTTTGAAGGTCATCAAAATTTACTCTTCTCTTCAACGAATGAATAGTTATCTGTGATGTTGATTTACACTTTACTAGAGAAAAAAGAGATTGTCAACAGTTTTTCTTAGAAAAAAATCATTTTTCTTTTTTTACGAAAGAGCAATTGACAAACTTTCGTCTATACGTTATTCTATTTCTTGTGCACGAGATTTGTACGATTTTTCAAAAGGAACTTTGACGATTACTCGTCGCAGTGTAGCCTTTGAAAGTGAACTTTATGGGTTTCACTTCGTTGCAATCCTCGAGTTAGTTTAGCCTTTGAAAGTGCCGCCTTAGCTCAGTTGGTAGAGCACCACCATGGTAAGGTGGGGGTCGCCGGTTCAAGCCCGGCAGGTGGCTTTTTGGTAAAATCCCAACTCTTTATTAAAGAGTTGGGATTTTTTTGTTTTGCCTACCCTTAGTGTTCTGTCAAGATGAGAAAATAACAAAAGCAATTTCTTCATTCCACTCGTTATGGTATATTTTAATTGTTAAATAATTATTGGAGTGGAGTACAATGATGAAACAATTACCTACAGAATCAAAAAAATTTGATTTAAAGAATTGGTGTATTGAAAATAAAGCCTATCTTCTATTGATCATTTTAATTTATCAAGTGGCAGTTTTATCCATCGGCATTATCAATTTCCCTTACTTAGATGATAATGCTCGCCAAGTCGCTGGAATGACAGATTTTGGTACGACTTACGCACGTTGGGGCAGTGAATTTCTCTCATGGTTTGTTCAAGGAAGTCGTCATTTGACAGATCTGGGCTTGACCACACCGATTCTAACAGGTCTTATCTTATCTCTCACAAGCATACTGGCAATTTATATCATCAATGACCAAAAAATTAGCTGGGGTCCCTCTTTAGTAGCTACTTTAATTGGCCTCAATCCTTGGTTCCTCCAATGTCTTAGTTTCAGGTTTGATAGTCCCTATATGGCATTGAGTATTTTTTGTTCGTTTCTTCCTTTTTATTGGTGGCAGCGTAATTCTTTTACGTTTTTCTTGGTTTCTGTCTTTTCACTGTTTGTTATGTTTAATACTTACCAAGCCTCGTCAGGAATTTATATAGTTATCGTCTTATTCCTTACTTTCAAGCAGTTACTTGCTGGAGAAAATTTCATTGCTCTTTGTAAAAAAGTCGCACTTGCTGCTATCGCTTATCTACTTTCTATAGTCAGCTACCTTATCGAGTTAAAATTTGTACCTTCCGCAACAAACAACATTGGGGGCAGTCAGGCCTTACCAAGTTTGCACGATATTCCAAGTGTGGCTTATCAAAATAGTTACCATTATTTTTCAGAGCTATTGAACCAGAGTAATCGTTTATGGCTTTTATTACTGCTCCTACTGCTTGTTTTATTTTTTATTAGTCATCTATCAAATAGCAAAATCAACTTAGGCTTAAGTTTCCTTTATTGTATCTTGTATTTAGGACTTGCTTCTCTCTTAAGTTTTGGTATTTTTATTGTCTATTCAAGAAATATCGCTGGTGATGCGCCTCGCTATATTTACGGATTTGCTGTTTTTGTTACAATCAGCATGTTAAGTTTATTTAACAATCGACAAGTGAAAGCAATTTATCTAACTTCGTTACTTGTGGCCAGCTTGTTATCTTATTATATTTTATCGTTTGTTTTGGTGTATTCTTCCACATTAAACTATCAAAAAGAAGCATTCAATCGCCAAGCAGCTGTTTTAACAGATGATTTAAAAAATGTTGTAACAAACGAACGAAAAAAAGTTTATTTAAATACGTTTTTCAAAAATTCAACTGTTTATGCTAATACAAGTCGAAACTACCCAATTCTTTCAAAAATCGTGCCACCAAATGACGGTCTATACTTCCCTAATTACGTTTGGTTCAATACTTCATCGAATTTAGGAGTAGAGATGGCACCACTGAAAGATACGGATATGTCTAAAAATCAAAAAGTAGTAAGTAATCACTTTTATGACATTTATACAAACAACAAAGAAATATTTGTGTTTATGAAATAATTTGTTCCATCCAAAAACACTTCTTTTGCAATAAACGTGACTGTATGGTTTGATTAAGATGGATTAAGTATTCTTTTCGGGTACATTTATTACTTCCTGAAACTTGTTTCTTTCCCATTTTTCTTATGAAGTAACAAAATTTTTGAGAAAAAACAGCTCGTTTTCTATGTTATGATAGAGAAGTGAAAATCACCAGAAAGGTTGTTGCGGACTATGAGAACTCGTCAGAAAAAATTATTTTTATTTTCAATGATTTTATGGTTAGTTGAATTTTTAATTACACGGATTTCTGATTCTTTTCCAGGAGCAACGCCATTGTTCGTTGTGATTTGCTTGATTCAAGGAATTCTTTTTACTTATTTCTGTCTTGCTTTTTTCTATTATCCGCAATAATCAGTCAAGAAAAGCAATTAGAGCAGATTCAGCAAATTTCTGAAACCGAAAAAATGGCACGTCCTCGCTTTTAGGACGTGCCATTTTTTAAAGCATTATTTGTGTAAATGCCGTTCGTATCGCCTGTTGAACATTTTGAACAGCATCGATTTGATGGCCTTTTGCTTCAGTCAATTCTTTTTCAATATATTCAGGATAATAGGTTGCCAAATAACCCAAGACCCAGATAGTTGGATCTGAAATAACCGTCTCTGCTAATGGATACAAATAGGCAAGATGCAACCGAATTTCTTCTTCCAAATGCTGCAGCATAATTGGATCATCATTTTCTAAACGATTCCTAAGTTCAGTACAAATTTCGGAATAGATCGGCGTATTTAACGGTCCAGTTTTTCCTTCTAGTAAGACTGTCTGAGGCTGATTGTCATACCAAAGAAAAGTCAGTGGTTCTGAAAATTGCAACAGTGCTAATTCTTCAATGAACCATTCCCGAGCAAAATAACTAAGTGCTTGGTTCATAACTAAATCTTTTGCGACTTCCACAAATACTGGTTTAGGCAAATATAAACTGGTTTTAATGTTCGCTAATTGTTGATAAACGGGCAATTGATCGCTTACTAACAAGTTCCTTTTAATTGCTTGAATTTGCTGCGTTTCTAATTGTTGATACGCCTCTTCCACTTGCATTAATTGCTGTTCTAACGTTTTTTGTTGTGCTAGCGTTATTTTTTTAGTTTGAAGTAATTGCTTCAATAAAATATACCCTTCAATAAAGCGACGACTTTGACTATAAATTTGCATATAAATTGCCGCTGTTTCAAGGTTCTCAAAATAAGACTCTTGGAACGCTTCTGCCAATGCTAGTGCTTCGTCAGCTTCACCCATTTCCAACAATAATTGGACAATTTTTTGGTTTACTGGCGGCGTTTGTTGTAGCTGATAGGCTTGTTGAAAATTTTCTAAAGCGGCGATCTGATTATGTTCTACAAGTGCTTCTTCTCCTTGTGCAATAAAACGTTCATAGTTTTTGGGAAATTCATGAATGGTACTCATATCTAACCTCCTTTATTTCTTATTTAAAGCAGATGAGCCTGGGACAAAAATCACTTTGGATTTTTGCTCCAGGCTCAAAACCTGATAACCGGCGGGAACAGAACCAACACTACGCGTTGCTCGGAGCTAAACGGTTCTGTCCCGACCTCGATTTTAACTATTCAAACGGACTTTTTTAGTAAAGATTACGAATAATAATTGCCGTTTCTAGGTCGCCCTCAGCGTTCATCTTCTCCGCCTTTTCCTCTAAACTATACCCAGCAAAACTTTCGTTTGTTAAAACATCTGCTACTGTAAATTTAGCAACTTTTTCAATACTGACTGCATCTGGGGCTACTTCTTGCACGCTATCCCAGCCTGTATCAATAAAGACTTTTGTATCTTCTGTAATCGCTTCGTTTGCTTCTAACACCTGCATAATTTCTTTTAACTGTGCATACGTCATAACCTCAACTTGATTTTCCATTTAAACGCCTCACTTCGTCCATTCCTTTTAAGGATTAGGTTTTAATTTTAGACTTTTTCTTTAATCGTTTTTAATGCGTGGTATAAGGCATATTTCATCGGTTTGGCTTTCCATTGGAAATTGCCCATTAATTCTTCGACATGACCGCCAAAGGATTGTTTGAATTTAAGAACCCCATCACTTCCATCAAAGACACCGTCAACGCCATAAAAATTATATTTGGGAATGTTATTTTCTACTGTGTAAGTTAACATTTTATGTTGAATTAAATACGGTGCATAGTATTGTTTATATTTTTCATACGTACCACTAAACAAGTAAACCACTTCTTGTGGATGAACAATGAATAAGGCGCCTGCTAAAATTTCAGGTTCATCTGATGTTTTCATTTCTTTAGCCTCGTCAATCCGTTTGCGCACGGTACGAACTTCATCTTCAAATTCACGTTTCTGGTTATTTTTTTTACGGCTTTTAGGATTGGCAATTAACGCTTCATTGACTTCGTTGAGCGTCTCTTGTAATTTGCGTAATTTCTCATGAAGATTTTCTAAATAAGTAGCAAAGTTTAGTTCCGCCACCATAAATTTTGCTCGTTCGCCAAACTCTTCATAAACAGCTTGGTAATAAGCTAAATCCTTATCTTCAAAATTACGTCGTGCACTTGTTTCTTCCGTTAATTTCTTAAAGAGAGGTAGCTCTTCGTAACGAAGTTCTCGGGTTGTTACTCCGTATTCCCATGTTTTCTTGATATCATATTTAGCATCTTTTCCATAAGATTTCCAAAGATCTTCTTCTGTTAATCCAGCCATATCTTTGACAAACAGCCAACGTGGCGCGCCATCAAAATTGTGCACATCAAACCCTTGGTGTTCAAAACCAATTGATGTGAAATAGTCAAATGTTTCTTGATTGACCTTTTCAACTTCACCGCCATTAAAATCACGTAAACAAATTTGTTTATTTGGAGTAAAGGTTAAATAAAGGCCATCATTTTTTTTCACATATTTTTTTAAGCCTGTGAAAAAGGCTTCTACACATTTTTTATCTGTATAATCCATCAAAATCCCGCCGTCAATGTCGAAAGCATAACCAATTTTGACTTTTTTCTTGCTTAGGATACACGCAGCAATTAGTTGGCCTTCTCGTTTGACGCCAACGTATTCACAATGCCAGCCACGTCGTTCCAATAAATGTTTCATTTCGGGTGTTTCTAAAAAGTTACCTGCAGGATGTGTCATTGCAAAGGTAGTAAATTCTTGTTCAGTTAATGTACTAAACTGATCCATATCAAACAACTCACAATCTTTTTTTGTTAAATAAATTAGCACTTTTCAGCTTAACCTACTTTTTGCTTTCTTTCAAACAAAGTTACCTCACTGGCTAATTCTTATTTTTCGGTTCTTATTAATTATATCTAATTTTGCTAAAATGCAAACAGTTTTCAACGGAAAAAAAGAATTTCTTTGGAATCTTTCATTTTTGACTGAATATCTTTCTTTTATAAAAAATATCTGAGACAAAAATCTAAAGTGATTTTTGTCTCAGATATTAAAACTCATGAAAACCCGTTGAACATCTTTCTCTCAGGTTCTTGATTTACTCAACAGTTACACTTTTGGCTAAGTTCCTTGGTTTATCAACATCGTAGCCTCTTTGTAAGGTTGCATAGTACGCTAATAATTGGCCTGGAACAATGCTAACTAAGGCAGAAAGTAACGGATGCACATCTGGAATAATCAGTTGGTCCTGTGGTTTTGCCAAGGATTCCAAGGCAATCACAATATTTCTTGCTCCACGACTTTCGACTTCCTTTAAATTGCCTCTTGTATGGGCTGCGACTTTGGCATCTGTCACAATCCCAATCACAGGTGTTCCTTCTTCAATTAAGGCAATCGTTCCATGCTTCAATTCACCTGCCGCAAAGCCTTCTGCTTGAATGTAGGAAATTTCTTTCAACTTCAAGGCCGCTTCCATCGACACATAATAGTCGACTCCTCGCCCGATATAGAAGGCATTTCGAGTATACGTCAGATAATCTTCCACCAAGGCTTTCATTTGTTGTTTTTCATCAATCAAGGTTTCCATGACAGCTGCTACCACGCTCAATTCGTGAGCCACATCAAATGAGACGGCCGCTAATGTTTGGCGTTCTTCACCAATTGCTTTTGCTAAAATAGCTAAGACAGCGATTTGAGCAGTATAAGCTTTGGTGGAAGCGACAGCAATTTCTGGTCCTGCGTGTAATAACAAGGTATCGTCCGCTTCACGTGATAATGTTGAGCCAGCAACATTTGTTAATGTAAGTGATGGATGCCCTAATTCATTAACCTGTACCAGTACTTGACGACTATCCGCCGTTTCACCACTTTGACTTAAGAAAATGAAGAACGGTTTTTCAGATAAAATAGGCATGTTGTAGCCAAATTCGCTTGATAAATGAACTTCCACAGGAATACTGGCAATCGTTTCAATTAAAGATTTTCCGACCCAACCTGCATTATAACTTGTTCCACAAGCAATAATGTAAATTCGGTCACATTGATTAATTTTTTCAAGTAACGCCTCATCTAAGGTCACTTTTTCACCTTGAGTATACGCTTGAACAATTTTGCGCATCACTGCAGGTTGTTCATCAATTTCTTTGAGCATATAAAACGGATATGTTCCTTTTTCAATGTCATTTAAATCTAATTGCGCTTCAAAAGGTTCTCGGTTGATCACTTGTCCTTCTGGCGTTTCGATTACTACTTTGTCCGCTGTAACAGTTACAATTTCACCATCAACAATCTCAACAAATTGATTGGTTTCTTTAATCATCGCCATCGCATCACTACAAATAACATTAAAGCCTTCACCTAGACCGATAAGTAACGGGCTTTTATTTTTCGCTACGTAGATAGTATTGGGGTCCATTTTATCCATTAATGCAAAAGCGTATGAACCTTTAATTTCGGCTAAAGCCGCTTTAAAAGCATCTTTTGTTGAAAAACCATTTTCAGCAAAATGAGCAATTAATTGAACGACGATTTCAGTATCTGTATCACCAATTAAGTGAGCACCACTTAAAAATTGTTCTTTTAATTCTTCAAAGTTTTCAATGACACCATTATGCACTAATGCAAAGCGTTGATCGCTTGAAACATGGGGATGTGCATTGGCGACAGTTGGTTCGCCATGAGTGGCCCAACGAGTATGACCAATACCAACTGTTCCATCGATTTCTGGCGTTAATTTTGCTGCTAAATCGGCAATGCCCCCAACTGCCTTAACTACATGGGGCTGTTGGCTTTGATCATTCACACAAATCCCAGCAGAATCATAACCTCTATATTCCAATTTTGTTAATCCTTGAATCAAACTTTCCGTGACATTTTCTTTTCCAATCATTCCGACAATTCCACACATAATGCTAATTCCTACTTTCCAATTGAAATTCTGTATTTACTAGGTCCTGTTTAACTAGCAAATCCCATTATATGTTTCTACCTGCGTGATAACCGCTTTGTTCTAACTTCACAATTAGTTTTTCTTTGTTATCTGTAGAGTGCAGTCCCTAGAGCCACCCGCCGAATCTTCGATAAGCTCTCTCCTCGTCACCTGAACGTTCAGGTCTGGCGCTATCCGATATTGGTCTATATACCTCCTTTGTAAACATATTCCGTAGAAACATAAACAATCATACAATTAAAAGTAGGTACTTGTCAACAAAAATCTAAAAAACTAAAATTGGTCTAGTTCTTTAAAGTTGTAAAAAAAGAATCTAGTACACTCATAGTAAGAGAAAGTACTAGATTCTTAATAATAAAAAAATATCCGTTCTATTTATAGAACCTTATCAATTTGTTATTTATTGGAATGGATTATAAAAACGACCACCATTCACATGGAATAACCAGAAACTGATTCCTAATAAGCATAAGGCAAGTATCATTACCGAAAAATCACGCAGATGAAAAGGTTGTTGCGCATACCACGTTCGATTTTTCTTTTGACCAAAACGCCTTAATTCCATAGCGGTACTCACAGTTTCAATTCGATCTAAACTAGATAGGATTAAGGGTAAAACGATTTGTGCTACGCCTTTGATTCGTTGGCCTAACCGTCCCTTTTTAGACATCTCATACCCTCGCGCTTGTTGTGCTAAAGAAATATTAAAAAAATCTTCTTGGATATCGGGAATATAACGAATAGCCAGCGCTACTGCATAACTAATCCGATAACTCACACCAATTCGATTCAAGCTGGAGGCAAATTCACTAGGATTTGTTGTTAATAAAAAGATTAATGCCAACGGAATCGTACAGAAATATTTTAAAACTAAATTAAATTCATAAAATAATTCTTCTTGTGTCAAAGTAAACCGTCCGATTCCTTCCCAAATCACGGTACGTGATTGATATAAATCAACCCCATATTCAGGTGCAAAAAGGTAAACCGTTAAAATATTTAACAAAGAAAAAATAGCAATAAATTTAATAACAAAAGATATTTGATGCCATTTAATATTTGATAATTTTAACAAAACAAGCGAAACCACAGACATTCCTAACAGATAACGAGTATCATACGTGGTCATACAAGCCACAGAGACAACGATTAAAAAGACTAATTTGCTTGTGCCGTTTAAGCGATGAATCCAGGTTGAATCAGGATGATAGCCTAACATTTGTCGTTCACTCATCCAAAACGCACCTCACGATCGTAAGCAACAAATTTTTCCGTAAATAGCAAGGGATTTTCCAAGCCTAACGCTTTAGCAAAGGTAAACAAGCTCGTTTCTTTTAAAGAAGCTGCTTGAATTAATTTTTCATCTGTTAAAACAGCAACTGGAGTCGCATCTGCTAGTAAACGTCCATCACAAACTACTAACGCACGTGTTGTATATTCCAACATTAAGTGCATATCGTGAGTGATCATTAAAATAGTCACACCTAAGCGGTTCAATTCTTCTAAAAATGTCATCATTTCTGTATAATGTTTAAAATCTTGTCCAGCTGTTGGTTCATCTAAAATTAATAATTCAGGTTCTAAAACTAAGATCGATGCAATAGTTACCCGTTTTTTCTGCCCAAAACTCAACGCAGAAATCGGCCAGTTCCGGAAGGGATACAGCCCACAAATATGTAAAATATTCGTCACACGTTCCTCAATTTCTGCTTGTGGCACATCTCGTAAAACTAATCCTAAAGCTACTTCTTCAAAAATCATTTTTTTAGAAATCATTTGATTGGGATTTTGCATCACATAACCAATTTTATCTGCACGTTCTTTGATTGAATAATTGGAAAAATCCTGTCCTTCCCATAAAATCTTGCCCGATTGAGACGTGATGAACCCGCAAATTATTTTAGAAAGTGTAGACTTCCCGGCACCATTTTTTCCTACAATGCTGATCATTTCTCCATGATGAATAGTTACTGAGAAGTCATCTAACACTTTTTCACCGTGACGATCATATTGATAGGACACTTGTTCCAAACGTAATAGTTCAGCTCCTTTGACTGCACTAACTGAACTAGGTTGGACAGACCACTGTGTCATTTTGGGCAAAACTGTTTCGCCTGATACTTCGGCTAATTTGTCTAAATGACTAACTTGTGTTAAATCAATCCCAGCATATTTCATGGCTGTAACGTACAAAGGTTCACGAATCCCTTGTTGGGTCAACGTATCTTGACGTAACAATTCATCTGGTGTTGTGTCAGAAATAATTGCGCCCTCATTCATGACAATAATTCGATCAACTGATTCGCAAAGAACGTCCTCTAAGCGATGTTCTATTATTAAAACAGTCGCTTTTGTTTCTTGTTGAATGGTGTCAATCAAAGTCATTGTTTCTTGTCCCGCTCGTGGGTCAAGATTAGCCAAAGGTTCATCAAAAAGTAAAATTTTTGATTGGTTAATTAGAACGCCCGCCATAGATACACGTTGTTTTTGACCACCTGACAAATCTTGTGGACGGTGTTGCAATAACTGATTCAGCTCAACAATCTCGGACCATTTGTGGACCGCTTTTTTCATTTCTGCTTGTTCAACTGCATCGTTTTCTAAAGCAAAAGCAATATCCTCAGCAACCGTTAAACCGATAAACTGCCCATCGGTATCTTGCAAAACAGTTCCTACATCAAAAGACAAATCAAATAGACTTGTTTCTTGGATATTTTTACCAGCAACCGTAGCTGTTCCTTGAATCTCACCTTCATAAATATTGGGAATTAACCCGTTGATACATTGCGCCAATGTTGATTTACCACTACCACTAGGCCCAACGATTAAAACCTTTTCTCCTTCATAGATGGTTAATTGAATCCCCTTTAATGTTGGTTCAGATTGGCTATGATATTGAAAGGAAAAATTATTAAAAGTAATGATTGGTTTTTTCATTCGGCCTCACCTCAGTTTCTCCATAAAAGAAAGGGTCTGAGCATTAGCAAAGTAATTACTAGGGCAGACCCTTAACCATTTAAATTATTTCGACAGTTTCTTAATCTTTTGATAAACTGCCTTTCTTTGTTCTTGTTGATGCATAAGCTTTCATCAACAATGTTCCAATAATCCCCACAGCGACAATATTTGAAACAGTCGCGAATACGCCTTGTGTAAATACTTTACTTGCGGGTTCACTATAAATCAAAATATCCAAACTAGGCGCGATTAAGCCCCAAACGACGATATTGCCAAAGGCTTGGAAAATATTGAAACGCACCATGTCATTTGTTGTAAATTCACCATGTTGAAGATCCATTTTACGACCAGCGAAGCCAAAAATAATACCAATAATTCCTGAACAAATAATCCAGCTCCACCAAGCGCTACCATACGTGGTAAAATCTTTTAACGTGTGACCGATCAAACCAATTAGCCCTCCAGCTACTGGTCCAAAAACAACTGACATTAAAGCAAGAAATGGATACGACGTTTCTAAGTTCGTATTAGGAATCCCAGTTGGAATTACAACGAATCGACCTAAAATAACAAAAACTGCAGAGCCAATTCCAATTGCTACAATTGTCTTGACGGACATTTTTTCTTTCATTTCGCTCCTCCATTCTATAACTCCATTGATTTACAGCCGCTCCCTTCTTGATTTTATCAAATAAAAAAAGAAGATACGCGGTGCATCTTACTTCTAAAATAGTACCCTTTTAACCGCTCTATGTCAATGATAGACGGAGCTTATTAGCTATTTTCTTTTTTTGATTTCCAACAAAGAAACCAGACACTTAACGCAAGCTAGCATTAAGTGTCTGGTTTCTAATTGGTTCTTATTCAACGCCGATTTCTGCACGTACTACTTCGGCAATTTTATCAACGTAATAATCAACTTTTTCTTGTGTCGGCGCTTCAGCCATCACACGTAACAATGGTTCTGTTCCAGAAGGACGAACTAAAATACGACCTTCGCCATTCATTTCTGCTTCTGCTTGTTCGACAACTGCTTTGATTGCTGGAACTTCCATTGCACCATTTTTATCTGTGACACGAATATTGACTAATTTTTGTGGATAAATCGTCACTTCATCCGCTAATTCAGATAATTTTTTTCCCGTTTGCTTCATAACATTCAACAATTGAATCCCTGAAAGCATACCATCACCTGTTGTGTTGTAATCTAAAAAGATCATGTGACCAGATTGTTCGCCACCAAAATTGTAATCATTTTTACGCATTTCTTCTACAACATAACGATCACCCACTTGCGTTACCACATCTTTTAAGCCAATTTCTTCTACAGCTTTATGGAAACCTAGATTACTCATCACTGTTGTAACGATTGTATCTTTTTTCAAACGTTTTTTCTCAGCTAAATATTTAGCACAAATATACATGATTTTATCACCATCGATAATTCGTCCTAATTCATCGACTGCAATAATTCTATCACCGTCGCCATCGAAAGCCAAACCAGCATCGGCGCCTTTTTCAACAACCATTTCTGCCAAAGCTTCAGGATGAGTGGAACCCACACCATCATTGATATTCAATCCATTAGGACTTGTTCCCATTGTATAGAAATCTGTCTCTAAATCCGCGAAGACACGATTGACTGCTGTTGCAGTTGCTCCGTTGGCCGCATCTAAACAAACAGTCATATCTGCTAAATCGCCAGGAATACTTTGAACTAAAAATTGCGAATATTTTAGTAAGCCTTCTGGAAATTCATCTAATGAGCCTAAGCCTTCTGCAGAAGGTCTTGGTAAGGTGTCTTCTTCTGCATCTAACAATGCTTCAATTTCTGCTTCTTGATCGTCTACTAATTTGAAGCCATCTGCCCCAAAAAACTTAATCCCATTGTCTTCCGCAGGATTATGTGAAGCTGAAATCATTACGCCAGCGGATGCTTTTTGTAAACGAGTAAGATATGCTACACCAGGTGTTGAAATCACCCCTAATTGGAAAACTTCAATTCCGACTGATAATAACCCGGCAATCAATGCTTGTTCCAACATCTCACCTGAAATACGTGTATCGCGGCCTACGAGAACACGAGGTTTTCTTGAACTATCTTCATGTTGACTCAACACATAACCACCGTAACGCCCTAATTTAAAGGCTAATTCAGGTGTTAACTCCTTATTTGCAATTCCTCTTACACCATCTGTTCCAAAATATTTACCCATTTTGATTCTCCTTAGTCACTTGATTCTCTGTATTTTCAGTTGAACCAGCAGTTGTACTTTCTACTGTTGATTCCTCACTTGTTGTTTCAGAAGTATTTGATTCTACTTGACTGGATGTACTTGGTTGTACTGCTTGGCTACCTGAGCCAACCGTTGTTGAACTTGCAGGTTCCCCTGAAGTTTCATTTGTATTTGATGACTGTTGTTGATTGTACACGGGGCTCAAAGAAACGTCAACCTCATCTGGTGTAACTACGTATTCTCCATTAACGGGAATAGTCACTGATTGTTTTGTTTCTTTGCGAATATCAGAAATATCTACCGGTACCTCAATTGATTCTAGCGTATCTAAAATTGATTGCGGACCACTGACCCTAACTTGGTACGTTGATAAACTATAATTGTAATGAGCGATCCCAGCAGGTGGCGTACCTGTCATACTAACATTCAGTGGTACATCTTTTGTTGGCGCAGTTAAGCCTACTGTTACTTTGACTTGTGGTGCTGGATTTTCGATACTTAGGACTTGACCTTTGGCATCTAGCGCTTGGACATTTACCGTTTGTTTAATCGTATCAATTGTTTGTTTGGCACTTGAGACTGGCGCAATCACTTTGTCAATTGCTTTTGCTGTTTCTTCTCCAGTTGTTACTTCTACAGTTTTTGGATCTACAGAAATATTTTTTACTTTGTACCCTTCTTTTTCAATGTTATCAGAAAGTTGTGCTTCTACATCGAATTTTTTTGTTACTCTCTTTTCAATCGTTACAGTCACTGTTTTCGGTTCAATTTCAGCTGTAACAGCTGAACTTAGTCCCCGCACTGTCAAAGGCACTTCCGAAGTCCCTAATGGCAATTTGGTTAAGTCTGCGACCACTTGGAAATTTCGTGTGTCAGCATTTGATTCCATGTTTAATTGAATGCGGTTCGCACTACGTAAATGAACATTCACACTCTCTTCAAATCCAGAGACATAATATTTGTCTTTATCGTATTGGACTTGGACAGGAATATTATTCAATGTTTCACTATACGTTTGGCTTGAACCTGAATTGGAGGGATTATTGCCTGTTGCATTGGCATTAAAAAATAACAACAATGCAAACAGCAATGAAAGCAAACCATTAAACCAGCTTTTTTGGGAGGCTTTTCTCATTTGCGTTTAACCCCCTTTGTTACATCATCGATAAAATGCTGCAAAGCACTTTTTTTATCTTCCGATGATTCCGAAATTAACTCCTTACGCAAAATTGTTAAATACTCTTCTTGCGTTAGACCAGGAATTAATTCATTGTTCAACGTCAAACTAACGTCACCAGTTTCTTCAGAAACAACAATCGTAATGGCATCACTGACTTCACTGATACCGACTGCGGCTCTATGGCGCGTTCCAAATTCTTTTGGAATTAAATTGCTTTCTGATAGCGGTAAATACGCACTAGCAACAGCAATTTTTTCATTTTTGATAATCACTGCACCATCATGTAGTGGTGTATTTGGAATGAAAATATTAATCAGTAATTCACCAGTAATATCGGCATCCAAATCAATACCTGTCTCAATGTATTCATCTAAACCAGTATTGCGTTCAATGGTTATCAAAGCACCAATTTTCCGTTTTGACATGTACTGAATGGCTTTGTCAAAGGCCTGAATAATACGCTCATCTTCTTGTTGCGCACCTTTATTCGGGCGGAAAAACGAACTTCTCCCTAGATGTTCCAGCCCTCTTCGCACTTCTGGTTGAAAAATAACAACCGCGGCGATTACACCATACATGATGACTTGATTCATTAACCAAGATAATGTATGTAGACCAATTATCTCACTTAGAATGCGGATAATGATAAAAACAGCGACACCTTTTAATAGTTGGACTGCTTTTGTTCCACGAACAAGCATGATTAATTTGTAAACGAGGTACCATACGACTAGGATATCTATGATATTGATAACAAAATCCTTAGATAAGAAATCCGTTGAGATGACTTGCTGCCAATAATTCAAATCTAATAATTGATTCAATTGAAACGACATCATACCCCTCACTTCTCTCTCAAGATTTCCTAACAAGTATACCACATTATTTTCTTTCATCACAGAACGCAAGCGGAAACATCAAAAAAATTTAGGAACTTTTTCAAATAACTTGAAATTTTTCATCAAAAAATCGCATTTCTAACTAAAAAACGTGTCTAAGCAAAAAGCTCAGACACGTTTTTTTGATTTCTATTTAATCTTGCCCACGTTGTTTTCTCTTGGCTGCTCGTTCAGCGCGACGGGCAGCCCTTCTTGCTTCCGCTTCCGGATCAACTACGCGTTCTTTTTTCACTCGTGGCTTCTCGTTCTCTGGCGCAGTTATTTCTGGTTCACTTTGTTTTTCAAGTTTTGCTCGAATTTTTTCTTCTTGACCAGCTAAACGAGCATAATTATAGAACCGTCTCTTAGCATCATTAATTGTTTTATTAAATAACAATTTCGCTGTATCTGGTTGACTAGATTCTAAGGACGCAAAGCGAACTTGTTGGCGCATAAACTCTTTCATTAATGAAAAATCTGGTTTTTTGAAATCCAGTGTCATTGGTTCTTTGCCTTTTTCTCGCAATAATGGATTATAGCGATATAAAGACCAGTAACCTGAATGAACTGCGTCTTTCGCTTCTTTCAACGTTTGACTCATCCCACCTGCTAAACCATGTGTAATACATGGTGTATAGGCAATAATAATCGATGGTCCAGGGAATTTTTCTGCTTCTTCAAAAGCTTTAATCGTCTGCATTTGGTTTGCACCTGAGGCAATTTGAGCGACATAGACATTTTCATAAGTCATTGCCATCATCCCTAAATCTTTTTTAGAGGCATATTTCCCACTGGCAGCAAATTTCGCAATCGCTGATGCCGGAGTTGCTTTGGAAGTTTGGCCACCTGTATTGGAATAGACTTCATTATCTAGAACTAACATATTTACATCCGCGCCACTAGCTAACACGTGGTCAATCCCGCCGTAGCCAATATCGTAAGCCCAGCCGTCTCCACCAATCATCCACTGACTTGGTTTAACAAAAAGATCTTGATCGTCATAAATTGCTTCCAATAAAGGTTGATTCGTTTTTTCTTCAAGCAAAGCTGCACGTAATTTAGCTGCACGTTGTTGCGTACCTTCACTTTCGGACAGATGTGCTAGCCAATCTTCCATCAATAAACGTAAAGAATCACTGGCTACAGAAAAAGCTTTGGTCATTTTACTAGCTAAACGTTCGCGACGCGCTTGCGTTGCTAACAACATGCCGTAACCAAACTCGGCATTATCCTCTAAAAGAGAATTTGACCAAGCTGGACCTTGTCCTTGTTCATTAGTAGTGTAAGGTGTCACACCCGCTGCAGCACCCCAAATCGATGAGCAACCTGTTGCATTAGCAATCAGCATTCGGTCACCAAACATTTGCGTCAATAATTTAACATAAGGCGTTTCGCCGCAACCAGAACAAGCACCAGAAAACTCTAATAAAGGTTTATTAAATTGCGAACCTAAAACAGTATTCGGTTTTGCTGGGTTTTCCTTTTGACGTAACGTCATAGCAAACGCCCAGTTCATAGCCTGCTCTTTTTCTTCTTCATAAGGTTTCATTACTAAAGCTTTCCCTTTAGCTGGACAGGCTTCAACACAAAGACCACAGCCAGTACAATCTTTGACTGAGACTTGGATACGATATTTCAAGCCGTCGGCACCACGTAGATCACGCACAATGAATCCTTCTGGCGCTTCAGTCATTTCTTCTTCATCGGCTAAGAATGGTCGTATCGCCGCATGAGGACATACAAAGGCACACTCATTACACATAGTACATCGATCGCTAATCCACTCAGGTACTTCTAATGCAACTCCACGTTTTTCAACTGCCGCAGTTCCCAAAGGCATTCGCCCATCTGTCATCCCATTTTTCGCTAGTGTCGCAACAGATAACGCATTCCCTTCTTGACGATTAATCGGTTCAACAATTTCATGAACAAAATCACTAACATTTTCTGAACGTTTTCGCGGTTGAACTTCAAGCGTTCTCCACTCTGCTGGAACAGTTACCTGATGCAACAATTCAACGGTCTTATCGATTGCTTGAATATTTTTTTCGACAACTTTCATAGACTTATGACCATAACTTTTCAGTGCTTCTTCTTTTAAAATTGGCAACACTTGCTCAAAAGGCATAATTTCCGCTAATTTGAAGAAAGCTGTTTCCATCGCAGTATTAATTCGCCCGCCTAGCCCGACTTCACTAGCTAATTTCACTGCATTGATTGTATAAAACTGAATCTCATTTTCAGCTAGATACCGTTTTAATTGATTTGGTAAAAATCGTGCTAGTTGTTCATCATTCCAAATGGTATTTAAGAGGAAAGTCCCGCCTTTTTTTAACCCTTTTACTAAATCATAAGTATGCAAATAAGCGGCTGTATGACAAGCCACAAAATCAGAATGTTCAATGAGGTACGTTGAACGAATAGGCGTCTCGCCAAAACGTAAATGAGAAACGGTCAACCCGCCTGATTTTTTTGAATCATAATAGAAAAATCCTTGTGCATACTTGTCTGTATGATCACCGATAATCTTAATTGCTGACTTGTTTGCCCCTACTGTCCCATCAGAACCAAAGCCCCAAAATTTAGCTTGATAGGTTTTCGGATTCGTCAAATCAAGTGGTTTGCCAACTTCTAATGAAGTATAAGTTAAATCATCATCAATCCCAATTGTAAAACGCTTCTTCATGGCAGAACGTTCTTTCATTAATTCATCAAAAACCGCAACAATTTGATTTGGCAGCACATCTTTAGAACCTAAACCATAGCGCCCACCAATAATTGTTGGGCGAATGTCCGCTTCATACATCGCACTTTGGACATCCAATAATAACGGTTCGCCACCAGCACCGGGCTCTTTCGTCCGATCCAAGACAGCAATTGCTTTAACTGATTGTGGTATTTTTTCAAGAAATGTTTCAACTGGAAATGGCCGATAAAGATGGACATTAAGAAAACCAACTTTTCTTCCTTGTTCTTGTAAATAATCAACCGTCTGTTCAATTGTTTGTGCAACTGAACCCATTGTGACAATCACTTCTTCTGCATCTTCTGCGCCATAATACGTCACCAAATCATAATTGGTTCCCCGTAACCGGTTAATTTCTGTCATATATTTTTGAACAATACCAGGTAATTTTTCATAATAAGGATTTATTGTTTCTCGTTGTTGAAAGTGAATATCTGGATTTTGGTTCATTCCACTAACGGAAGGGTGATTCGGGTTCATGCTCCGACGACGAAATTCGGCTAATTTCTCTTGATTTACTAAGGGTGCTAATTCTTCATAGTCAAGAACTGCCACTTTTTGAATTTCATGACTTGTTCTAAAGCCATCAAAAAAGTTCATAAATGGAACACTCGCTTCAATCGAAGCTAAGTGAGCCACTGGTGCCAAATCCATCACTTCTTGTACACTGCTTTCTGACAACATAGCAAAGCCTGTTTGGCGTGCGGCCATTACGTCTCCTTGATCACCAAAAATATTTAAAGCATTCGTGGTTAAAGCTCGGCTCGCCACATGAAAAACAGATGGTAATAGTTCTCCAGCTATTTTGTACATATTAGGAATCATTAAAAGTAACCCTTGTGAAGCCGTATAGGTCGTAGTAAGCGCGCCTGTTTTTAAAGAGCCATGGACCACGCCGGCAGCACCAGCTTCCGATTGCATTTCGACTACTTTCACAGGTTGACCAAAGATATTTTTCTTACCTTCGGCCGACCACTGATCAACAAGTTCAGCCATTGTTGAACTTGGTGTTATTGGATAAATGGCTGCTAATTCTGTAAAAGCATAGGAAATATAAGCTGCTGCAGCATTCCCATCCATTGTTTTCATTTTCCGCATGTTTTTCTCATCCTTTATATCTAAAAAATAGAATAGTTGCACGCATATTCTTGTTTATTATAGCGGAATTTCACAAATTATGAAAGATTTTGTCAATTTTTTTGCTTAAAAATAAAAGAGAAATTGAGAAAAAACCACTTTATCCCCTATAAACAAACTATTTAACTGAATTAAAATTACTTTATTTTGTGAAATAGAAATTATCCATTCGTTCACAAACTAAAGAATGAAAGAGGGAGATAAGCGTTTCGACTTATCTCCCTCTTTCTAAACATTAAGATTATTAAAAGTAACGGCTTTTAGTACAACTCCAAATATTGTTCTCTTTCCCATTCAGAAACGGTTTGACGGAAGGCTGCCCATTCCATTCGTTTCGCTTCTACAAAATTGGCAAAAATATGACGACCTAATGCATCAATCATTACTTGATCTTTACGTAATTCTTTGATGGCATTGTGTAAGGTTGATGGCAAATCTTCAATTTGTGCATGTTGACGTTCTTCCTCATTCATCACATAAATGTTACGATCAACTGCTGGCGGTGGTGTAAGTTCATTACGAATACCATCCAAACCTGCTTGTAATAAGACAGCCATTGTTAAATACGGATTCGCTGAAGGATCGACAGAACGTAATTCTAAACGAGTCGATAAGCCACGAGATTCAGGAACTCGAATGAGTGGTGAACGATTTCTGCCGCTCCAAGCTACATAAACAGGTGCTTCATAACCTGGTACCAAGCGTTTATAAGAGTTCACTGTTGGGTTACATACCGCAGTATAGGCACGGGCATGTTTTAATAAACCACCTAAGAAATGATAAGCAGTTTGGCTTAAGCCCATCTCTCCTGACTCGTCATAAAAAACATTACCTTCTTCATTAAATAATGACATATTGCAGTGCATACCAGAACCATTAATTCCAAACAAAGGTTTTGGCATAAATGTTGCATGCAAACCATGTTTGCGTGCAATAGTTTTCACAACTAACTTAAACGTTTGAATATTGTCACAAGCATCAACTACATCAGCATATTTAAAGTCAATTTCATGTTGACCAGGTGCTACTTCATGATGCGAAGCTTCCACTTCAAAGCCTAAACTTTCTAACTCTAAAACAATATCACGGCGACAATTTTCACCTAAATCGGTTGGCGCAAAATCAAAATAGCCACCTTTATCATTCAAGTCAGTGGTAATTTCACCATTCTCATCTAATTTAAATAGGAAAAATTCTGGTTCTGGTCCTAAGTTAAACGAAGTAAAGCCTAATTCTTTCATATCTGCTAAGGCGCGTTTTAAATTACCGCGGGGATCTCCGGCAAAAGGGGTACCATCAGGATTGTAAATATCACAAATTAAGCGCGCAACTTTTCCATGGTCGCTTTCCCACGGAAAAATCATCCATGTAGATAGATCAGGGTATAAATACATGTCACTTTCTTCGATACGAACGAATCCTTCAATGGATGACCCATCAAACATCATTTTATTATCTAATACTTTATCTAGCTGACTCACAGGAACTTCAACATTTTTAATTGTTCCCATAATGTCGGTAAACATTAGTCGTAAAAAACGTACGTTTTCTTCTTCTGCAATATGTTTAATCTCTTCTGCCGTTTTGGCTTTTCTTGTCATCGGTCTGATCCCCATCCTTCATTTTTATTGGCTGCTGAAACGTTAAAGCCTTGGTACATTCGATTGGAACGGATTTTGCTGAGTAAGTCCTCCTTGCGAAAGGATTTCGTCGTATAAAATCTGACGAACATCTGCATCGGTTAACGGACGAGTTGCCTCGGCGGTGTTTTTTTGTTCTTCTAATTTCATTTCATACACACGCTTAATCCCTGCCATGTTCAATCCATCAGATAAATAATCTTTAATTTCTAACAAAACATCAATATCATTTAAAGAATACATGCGTCGGTTGCCCTCACTACGTTCTGGATGAATCAATCCCTGTTCTTCATAGTAGCGAATTTGTCGAGCGGTCAAATCCGTTAGTTTCATAACTGTACCAATTGGAAAAACTGACATGGAACGGCGTAACTCTTTTTCTCTCATCTCCATCCTCCTCTCTTAGTTATTTCTTAGAATAACAATAGAATGACAAATTGTCAAGAACTTATGTTAGATTTTCTAACATAAAACAAAAAACCTGATAAATATGGACTTTTTCATCTTTTCACGGCTGATTTTCTCCTGCTAACCAAAAAAATAGAAATGATTTGTTTTTACAAATCATTTCTAATCAACTTACCATTTTTTATTCTTTTTCGGATTCAGCCAACCATTTAGACTCTTTTTTCGCAAAACCTTTCACGATATACCGATTTTCATTTTCAGCATATTCTTCTGAAATCATTAGTGTCATCCGGCGAAGTTCACTTAATAGTTGTCCGTCAGTTGGGCTAATTTCTAATTGATAAGGCTCAAGTAATTCCATCATTTGGGCACGGATAGCTTGAACCAGTCGTTCTTTATCTTCATAAATTTTAGTTGAGATCAATACATTGGGAAATAAGGTTGGGACAAATTCTTTGCTGTCCACTTGATCTCTTTTATTATAAACCGTCAAGCACGGAATATTTTCCAACGCTAATTCTTTCATCAATGTTTGAACTGTGCGTTCATGTTGTAACCGATCTGGCGCACTTGCATCCACCACATGGAGCAGTAAATCCATCGTCCGACTTTCTTCCAATGTCGATTGAAAGGCTTCAATCAGTTGTGTTGGTAAATCTTGAATGAAGCCAACCGTATCTGTCAGAGTAACTTCCATGCCTTGAGGCAATTGCCATTTTTTGGTTAAAGGATCTAACGTTGCAAACAATTGATCCTCTGAATAAGTTCCTGCTGTTGTCAACATGTTGAGAATGGTTGATTTGCCAGCATTGGTATAACCAATCAAGCCAATTTGAAATAGTTCTGAATTTTGTCTTTTTTGGCGGCTTCGTTCACGATGAGCAGTGACTTCTTTTAACTCACGACGGATGCCTAAGATTTTATTCCGAATGTGTCGGCGGTCCGACTCTAATTTCGTTTCACCAGGCCCACGCGTCCCAATACCTCCTCCAAGTCGGGACAACTGTTTTCCTTGACCAGCCAAGCGAGGCAATAAATAATCCAATTGTGCTAATTCAACTTGTAACTTTCCTTCTTTGGAGCGCGCACGCAAAGCAAAGATATCCAAAATTAATTGTACACGATCAATTACTCGCACAGCTAACGCTTCAGATAACAGTTGATTTTGACGCGGTGTGAGCTCGTGATTAAAAATCACAAGATCCGCTTCATAGGCATCTGTTAATTGAATTAATTCTTCCAATTTTCCCTTACCGATTACGGTTTGTCGATCAACTTGTGGTCGTTTTTGCGTTAAAACAAACACCACTTCTCCATTAGCAGTTTCCGTTAAATTCGCCAGTTCTTCCATTGATGCAGAAAATGTCTGATAATTTTTTTCCGTCTCAACTCCTACTAGAATCACTTTTTCATGAGTGGTCATCGCCTACTCACTCTCCTTCTGTTGTAGCCATTCCGCTACTTCTTTTTCCAACTTGGGCAAATCTGTTGGCTGCTGAACCAAATCCCACCAATGCGCAGCCATTCGATTTCTAAACCAAGTCAATTGACGTTTGGCATATCGCCGCGATTGCTGTTTGACTGTTTCAACCGCCATCTCTAATGATTGTTCACCGGAAAAATACGGGAAAAATTCTTTATAGCCAATACCTTGAGCTGCTTGTGCATGTGGTTGCTGAAACATCTGTTTTGCTTCTTCCAACAGCCCTTCTGTCATCATTTTATCCACCCGCTGATTAATACGTTCATATAATAAAGCGCGGTCTGTTTCCAAACCTAACAAATAATAATCATAGAGACGAGCTGGTTTTTCCTTCGGGGTCAAAATACTATAACCGGTTTTATCAAAGACCTCTAACGCACGAATCACTTTTTTACGATTATTAAAATGAATGCTGTTAGCCGCTAGAGGATCCTTTTGTTGTAATAACTGCCATAAGGCTTGATTCCCTTTTTCTTCCGCAAATAAATTGTACGTTTCTCTAATTTCAGGCGAGTCATCTATCTCACGACTTCCTAGTTGAAAATCATAAAGGAGTGATTGAATATACAAACCTGTTCCTCCAACGATAATTGGTAGCTTCCCTTTTTCAGTAATTTCTTTGATTTTTTGACGACCCTCTTTCTGAAAATCAGCGGCAGAATATGTTTCGCTGACTTCACGGCAATCAATTAAATAGTGAGGAATTCCTTCTTTTTCTGTTTCTGTGACTTTAGCGGTGCCAATGTCTAACGAGCGATAAACTTGCATGGAGTCACCGCTAATAATTTCACCATTAAATTTTTTTGCTAAAGCAATACTTAATGCTGTTTTCCCCACCGCAGTGGGTCCTACAATAACTAATACTTTCTCCAATTATGTTTCTCCTTCTTCTTGCCAATTTTGACGAGCAAATTTTGCTTCTTCAGGAAAATCCGTATGAACACCCGCCAATTTTAGCTGAAAACAATTTTCCATTTCTTCCATCCGATTAACAGTCCACGGCCGCAGCGGTTTGCCAATTGTGATAAGTTCTTTTTCATGAGCCAACACCCAAGACATTTTTGGATGTAAACTATCGACAAGCGCGAATGCCGGTCCCGCTTGACTTAAATCCTCTGCAGATTCATAAATAAAGGCAATTTCTGTCTTAGGATCAGCTTTTTTTAATTTAACTAAACTCGGAAAATAAAAACTAGAATATAAATAACGAAACGGCCAGTTTTTTTGCTTCATTTGTTGGACGACTTTTTTCTCAATTCCTTCATAATGGATAATGTCCGTTTTAAGTTCAATATTCAAAAAACCATTGAATTGTTCTTCTACAAGACAATTTAAAACATCTTCCAATGTTGGAACACATTGAACAGAAGGATTTTTCTGAAACCAGCTTCCAGCATCTAGTTGTTTTAATTCGTTTAATGTTAACTGTTGGATTTCACCATGACCATCTGTCGTACGATCAACCGTTTCATCGTGCATAACGATTAAATAACCATCTTTAGAAAGGTGAACGTCTAATTCAATTCCTTCAGCACCAACACGAACAGCCTCTCTGAAAGCAATACACGTATTTTCAGGATGGGTGCCTTTACTTCCTCGATGTGCAATAATATCTGTCATGCTCTCACTCCAATCTTGTTTATTGTACCATTGGAGTGAGGTGGGTTCAAATATAGGAAAAAGAAAAGAAAGAGCAAGACATCAATCAAAGCGACTGATGATGTCCCACTCTCTAAGTCTTATAAACAATTTAGTCTCAAATCCGTCTTTTATTCTCTTAATCTTTTAGTTCATACTTAACATATTTATCCAAACCGGATTGAATACTATATTTCGGTTCATAACCAATGGCACGTAATTTAGATATATCCGCTAAGGAATCTTTGATGTCCCCAGCTCGCGCTTCTTTGTATGCAACTGGCAAAGTGACTTTCATAATATCATTTAAAGAAGAAATTAACTCATTTAAATCGGTTGCTTTTCCAGTCCCGACATTATACACTTCCCCAAGTGATTGGTCAGAATGAGCGACAAGATTCAATGCTTGAACCACGTCCTCAACAAAGACAAAATCACGGGATTGTTTTCCATCGCCAAAGATATTGAATGTCACTTCTTGATTGGCCAATAAGCGTTTGTAAGAGTCCATCACAATCGAAATAACCCCAGAATAAGGCGAATTAGGGTTTTGGTTTGGCCCATAAACGTTAAAGAAGCGAACAGCGCTTGTTGGAACATCATATAAATGACAATAGTTTAAAACATATTTTTCAGAAGCAAATTTATCGACTGCATAAGGCGTTAATGGACGAATTACTGATTCTTCCTGTTTTGGTAAAGTTGGCTCATCACCATAAACCGCTGCAGAAGAAGCAAACACCAAACGTTTTAAATCTTTCTGGTATTTCCGAATTAATTCCAGTAATTGTAACACACTCTCAAAATTCACTTGGTGTGTTTCCACTGGACGTGCTACTGAATCTGCTACACTAGCAATCGCTGCTAAGTGAAAAATGTAATCGAACTGATACTCTTGTAGTACTTTTTCCATTAATTGTTGATCAGTCACGCTACCTTCAATGAACGTGATGTTTTCAGATGCGTTTAAATTTTCAGTTTGGCCCATTGATAAATCATCAACGACCACAACTTGATTGTCTTTACTATAATAATTTGCTAAGGTTGAGCCGATAAAGCCGGCGCCGCCTGTGATTAAAAAGTTCCTCAAGTTTCCCACTCCAATTAAAATAATACATTAATTTTACCATTTTTAGGTGTCAAAGACTACAGTTTGTTTTTTTCAATAAAAAAGGAGAGAAAATAACTTTCTCAACCTTTTACTAAATATTTTAAATTCTTTGCGTTATTCACAAAACTCTTATGAATGAATAAGAAATAGATAATGTACACAATTCCATAAGAAATGAAACTATAAATACTACCGCCAAACCAAAGATTACTAAAGATAAACAATAATGTAACCAACGTTTCCAATACAGTACTATTACCTATTTTAACGTTCATATCTTTGCATAGAAAAATTTCCGCTAAATTACAACGAAATGCTAAACTTACTAATATCAACCCAACAGTTAAATTCAAGTTCCCAACAACGAAAATCACAAACAGCGACAGGATTAACGACAAGGCAAGTGTCAATACGTTAACAAATAAAATTGTTTTTTCTTTTCTCAACGTTTTTAAATACGTATTAATTAGTAAAGACATCCGACCTTCATAAATAACTATAGGAAATAGAATTCCCATAAATTTCAAACTCTCGCTATATTCGGGTAACCACATACCTAAAACAAATTTGACGGGTACATATAACAGCAGAATTGCATACGTCAACGGAACAAAAACACCTCTTAATGTGACAAATAAAGACGGCAATCGCTCTTTATTTGTCCGTCTTAACAACGGAAACATTACAATTCCAACAGCATTAATAAAAGTTAAAAACATATTTGATAAACTTAAAGTAAAGGACAATTTACCAAAGGTTTCGATAGTCCAACGCTGTTGAACAAAAAAGCGAATGGTTCCCATTATTAGCATACTTGCTATACTACTGAGCATTAGTTTACTACCTATGTTAATATTATCAACTATTTCAGGAGTAACTTCCTTCAAACTCATCATGTTCACACGCAACATGTCTTTAACTCTAAACATTCCCCAAACCGTAATAATCAGTTTAGAAAGTATATCCATAATGATTAGCCAATAAAAATCTCGTCCTCCTAATGCAAAGTAAATTGCAATGAACAGGACATATAAATAGCGATCATTTCTGGATAATTGAGCATATTCCTTAATACGATTTGTTGACTGAAAAACATACAGAATAAACGTTTTTGCAATTGTAATTACTGAAACAATGGCCGTCAATATCAAAATAATCCCTTGATATTCTTTCGGCATGAAAAAGTAAGCCCAAAGAATGACAAAAGCAGAAATACAACATTCAAAAATCGCTAAATACCAGAATTGAGAACCGAGATTTCTTTTATCTAAATTTTCGTATTCTTCTCCCCCGATTTTTAAATAGATACCATCAATCCAGCCTAAGTGAAAAAAACCAACATAGGAAGCATAGAAAACATATAATTGCCAATAACTATATTCTCTAACCCCCAGCAATTTTGGAACAAATAAGTTTAATAAAACGGATATCCCCAGGGTAGCAAAATTAGCAGCGACTGTATAGTATAGATTTTTTACAACTGATTTAGCTTTCTCATTCATTTATTGTACCTCTTATTCTTTTATAAGTTTAAATCAAAAAAATATTCATCAAAGATTTTCATTTTTCGTACTTTAAATAAAAAAATTATTTAACCAACCTTTGAATGAATACTTCTCTTTAACAGTTTCAGCAACTGGTTTCATAGGTACCTTTAAAAACGTTAATATCTCAGACATATTTTGTTTATTTAGTAAGAATATATTTTCTTTTTCATAGAAATCCATGTTTAAAACTGTGCGATTATTCGTAATTAACTTTTTATTAAGAAATAATGCCTCTAAAGGTCTTAATGATATTCCATGTTGATTTTCCTGTACAACATCTAGAATAGCCGATGTATTTGCTTCATACTTAATGAGTTCACTATAAGAGATAGGCTTCTTATAGTCATAGTTTGAATAAGAATTTTTCGAAGAATCTACTACATAGATAAAAGGATTCAAATTACACTCTACAAAGTACGCTTCTAACTCTAATAAATAAGAGAGACGCTGTTTATCTACACCAATAAAACAAACATCAGATTGATACTTTGGATCTTCCTGACTAGCAACAACCTTTGTCTCGTCTATAAATTGGTTATTAAAATGCATTTGGTATTTTTCACAATCACCTATATCAAAGGACCAAAGCTCACAGTTTAAATCAGCGTAATAAGAAACCGGTGTATCTTTTTCAACAGGATTACTATACCATATAGCAATCCTGATATGCGGATATTTACGATTTAAATATTTAATTACCGGTCGTGAAAAGTAATGAGAATTCAACAAAATAAAATCTATTTCAGAGAGATTATTTTTCCACTCTCCATAAAAAAATCTTGCAAATGTAGTGTCTATTCTTTTATCTAATTGATTTAATAATTTAACAATAAAAGGACGTTTAGAAAAATATTTTTCTACATGTACACCTAATTTTTGCGCATCAGTTGAAAACAGAACTGATTTTTCATCTAAAGTAATAATCATCATGCGATTATAATCCATTATTTTTCCTACCTTTTTTACTTTATTTCCAATAAAAAGTATACGGATGGTGCGTTACTTGTTCAGACATAGGTGGTAATTCCATATAATTTCCATAACGTAATGATAAAAATAGTTTTCTGTCTTTGATTGCTCGAACTTTATTGCCAGCAAATAACACATCTTCATAATGATCAAACCATTCTTTTGGAAAAACACCCCATTCTTCGTTGATAAATTCAATATAACCACATTCGATAGATGATTCAATCGGATAAGTAGTTACTTTATCCATAAATTTACGTTTCCAAAAATCATAATCTCCCTGTTTAAGTAATTTTCGGTACCTTGGATATAGAAGTACTCGTTTTAAGTATGCTTTCCATCGAGATTTAGAAATGGCATAAGAATTATTTAAGGTAGCTAACATATTTTCTCTATATGACTCGCATTGACGACCAAAATCTAAACGTTCAGAAGATGTGGTTGGAAAACCATCAATCGGAAAAATATCGACAAACACACCTAATTCTGGGTCCTCACTATTATAAAATTGCTTCGATTTAACACATGTTCTAGTATCAACTAATTTTGCAAACGTATAGCGATAGTTCTTTCTTGTTTCCAAGCTCAATAATAGATAATTTTTATCTTTAGATAATATATTAATTAGACGATCATAATTAGGTCTCGTTAAGACAATATCCAAGTCATCATCCCAAGGGATGTATCCTTGGTGCCTTTCAACACCAATTAAACTACCGTAGTAAATAGAATATTCAATATTATTTTGACGACATATATTATCAATATATACTAATATTTCTGTGCTCGTTTCTTGTATTTCTTTAATCGTTAATGGTTTCATTTTTATCTCCAAAATAAGAATTTATTATTGTTTTTTACTAATTGACTAGATACAGAACCTAAATATAGCCAAAATAAAAAGGTACCAATTTTATTAACTAAAATTAATTCTGTTAGAAACATTGCCGAAACTAAAATAGTCAGTACAATTAAGACATTTCTCAAAAAATTATCATTAAAAATATTGATTTTTTTTGAAAATAAAACTTGCAATGTTGTTAGGATTTTATTAATTAAAAACAGAATTAACGGAATAGTCCCTGCCAGCCCCGTTGTCGCTAAGGTATAAAAGAAAAAATTATGCGAAGTTTGTTGTTTAACCGCAATCAAAGTATTAGGTAAATAGTGTTGGGCATATGTTACCAAATTTCTAGGAGAGGTACCAAACCAGATATTTGACTGAAATATCTCAAACGAACTTTTCCAAAGTCCAAAACGATTATTAGAAATATCTGTCTTGTTTTCTACGTCTGGTCTATCCAAAGAAACATCTGGTCGATTTTTTGAAACGTTCGTTGTAGATTTGTATTCTACGTTATTCCACAAATCTAAAATAGCTAACATTCCTCTTTCAATTAGCTTCGTTGCTATATAGGCAAAAAAGACCATACCAATACTTGTAATAATAGAATATAAAAGTTGTAAACCTAATTTTTTTTCAGTCGTTTTTTGATACACCACAAAAAACGAACCCACAAAAATAATTACCATTAGCTCTACAAAAGCCGTCCTTGATCCAGATAAAGTTATATATATCCATTGTATCAAAGTATTCATTATCAATAACCATTTCCACTTTTTCAAAGTAGTTTGAAAAAGCAATGACACCGATAAAATTATTGAAACAACAGAAATGGTAGCTGCAAAGTTAGGGTCGGCAAATACCCCATATAAACGATTTTCAAAAAAGCCAATTCTTAAGCCATTATAAATTTTATCCAAAGGCGCTGTATATGAATACTGTATAAAAAACATACAAATAGCGATAACTACTAACAATCCCCAAACTATTAAAAGAATTTTTTCTAATACTTTAAATGTTTTTTTATCTTGTTCTTTACCAATTTGATAAATAACTAATAAAAAAATAGCCTGCCATATAACTAATTTTAGGTTAGCTATAAAATACGTTTGGTAATGAATGAGTGTTACAAAAAAAAGCATGACTATAAAAATGACTAACATCGGATCAAATTGTTTAAATCTTTTATTTTTTAGAATAAAAAACATCTGATTTAGAATATAAACCATCGCCCAAATTGATATCAACCCAAACACCAGAGTATCTACCTTACTTGGTAACAAGCTATAAAGACTAATTGTTCTTAATAAAAGCATAAATTCAAAAATTATTAAAAACGGTAATTTCGTTTTTTCCAAAAAGTTATTTACCCACATAATACTACTCCTAATTTATTCATTTTTTGTTTTCCTATGTTTTTCTTCCAATATAGCAATCATCTTATAATATGGTACTCCGATTTGAAGTGCGATTGCTCCGACTTTTCTAGGCATAGTAAAATATTGATTTTTCATTATAAATTTAAAATTTTTTCGTAAAAAAGTAACAATTTCTTTTTGAACTTTTTTTTCTTCATTATTTAACTTACTATTCATCATTTTATCTAATACTATAAAATTTGCCCAACATACACGTGTATGAACAACATTAGATAATTCAGGATACCAGTCTAAGATATATTTTTCATTTTCTTTCCAAACATTGATTGTATCTAAATCTTTCTTAGAAAAAAGATTGCTTGAAATACTATTGGCACGGTGAAAATAATAATATTTTTGTTGCGTATCAATAACAATTTTCTCTGTATGCTCTAGGATAGATAAAATAACTGCACCGTCTTCTGTAATCATGCCTACAGGGTATCGGATATCTTCAAAAATTTCTTTTTTATATAACTTATTCACAGCATGAACAGATACAACTTTAGCTTCTAAAATCATTTTCATTGCTGCTACTTTATCTAGTACTATATATTGCTGTTGTTTTTCTACAGGTTCTTTTCCCTCATAAACATCATAAATACCACAGATTGATAAATCGGCATCTTCTTTTACGATATTTGTATATAATAGTTCATACATATCATCTGCAATGTAATCATCACTGTCTACGAAACCTAAATACTCACCTGTCGCTATTTCAATTCCAGCATTACGAGCATCGCTCAGCCCTCCATTTTCTTTATGGATAACTTTTACCCGTTGATCTTGTTCAGCAAACTGATCACACATTGCTCCAGAACTGTCTGGAGAGCCATCGTCCACCAGAATTAATTCGAAGTCAGTAAACGTTTGAGCTAAAATAGAGCGTACACATTTTTCTAAATATTTTTCTACATTGTATACAGGAACAATAATACTAATTTTGGGCATATCAATTTCCGCTACCTTCTAAAATTTTAATTGTATGTTTTAATGGTTCTTCCATACTGTCGTACAGAGGCCGCCAACCTAATGCGTAGATTTTTTGATTGTCTAGTAGTGCTTTTGTTGCTTTAGAAAATCCTTGTTTTTCTTGGGCGGTGGCTTCACCATGAATCACTTTTGTTCCAGCCACATTGGCTAATGTTTCCGCAAAAGTACGTAACGTAATATCGCAATGTTCGTTTGAAACATTGTAAGCTTCCCCCTTTTGCCCTTTAACTAATAAAAATAAAAGAGCAGATACAATATCTGCAACGTATGCATAAGAGTATAGTTGGGTCCCTGCGCTTTTTAACACAATGTTTTCTTTATGAACTGCATTCATAATAAATTGAGAAGAAGCTTTACTATCCGAAAGTAACATCGTAGGCCCGAAAGTACGACTAATTCTTGGAATAACAACATCAATACCATATTTCTGAATATAGGCTTGACATAATGATTCACTTGCTCTTTTTCCTTCGGGATAACCGGCCCGTAGCGTGTTACAGTCAATATAGCCGCAATAGTCTTCCGTAAATTTATCAATATCTCCACGATTTTCTCCATAGATTTCAACAGTTGATAAAAATAACACTTTTTCACTATTCGCTTTGACCGCATAATCTAAAATATGCTGCGTACCAGCAATATTGGTCATAATCGTTCCAATTGGATCACTGGCATATGATTTAGGATGTGTATTACTAGCACAATGCAACACATAGTCACAAGCTTCTGCTATCTGAATTTCTTCTGTGACATCTCCGATAACTATATGGAATAACGGATCTTCTAGATAACTAGTAAATCGCTCTTCTAAACGCGACAATGTTCGTCCCATCGCCCAGATCGAAATATTCGCATTTCTCGTTTTATTTTGGTACATAAGCACATCAATTAAAAAGGTCCCAATCATGCCTGAAGCACCAGTTATAAAAACAGATTTATTAGTTACTTTCGTCCAATCTGGTGTCTTCTCTAGAACTCGTTCAACGTCTGATAAATAATTATCGTCTGTAAATAACATGGTATCCCTCCACTACTCTTCTTTCATTTTCAAGAAGCCTTTAAATAACTGTAAGTCATCTTGTGTGGTTAACTTAATGTTTTTATCTGAGCCTAAAGCAAAATACAATGTTTCGCCTAAATCCACCATCATAGTATTTGTGTATGACGATTCAGAAATACCAATATTCTCACGGAATGCTTTTTCGTAAGCCCAAGTTAATTTTTCAAATTTATAGGCTTGTGGTGTTGACACGCGACGTAATGTTTCACGATTAATATATTGTCGAGTTGTTTCCTCAGTTTCTTTTACAAAAATTTGTTCATTATATGGCAACGAAGTCACTGCATTTCCATATTCTTGACACTTAACAATTACATCAGATAAAACTAATTCATCAACTAATGGGCGAATCCCGTCATGGATAACAATAGTATCTTCTGGATTTGAATGTTCTTTTAAGAAATTAACCCCATTGTTAATTGATTCTTGACCAGAATTTCCTCCTGGAATAATCCATTGTAATTTGTCAATATGGTACTCTTTTGCATAGGCATCTAGTGTTTGTTCCCAACCTTTTTTACACACAACTAAGATTCGATCAATGAGTGGATGCTTTTGAAAAGATTCCAATGTGTAGATAATTATCGGTTTTTCCTCTACCATAATAAATTGTTTAGGAATCTCCTGCCCCATTCGTTTACCGACCCCACCGGCAATAATTAAAGCTGTAATCATTTGATACAAAATCCTTTCTCTAACTAGTCAACAACTAGTTTTATTTCAATTTTGTTTAACTTATATATTCATCAACACAGCCAAAACTGCATTCAATCTTTTACATTTTCTCATAACTATCAGTAAGTTTCAATAATTTATCGTAGACCTTAATCGAACTGTAAATATTTGATTAAGAAAAAACTCATTGATGAATATAAATCTGGACAGGTTTCGGAAAGTTTGACTTTTTATTAAGTGTATTTTCCACTTTATTTTTAATTGTTGTTCTTGACAAAAATTGATAGGAATTGCCAAACCAAGTGTTTCTTTACTTCGATGATCGTTATACTAATAAATGTAGCTCCCAATGATCTTCTTCAATTATTGTTAACTTTCAAAAATAGTATTTTCTTTAAGAGCCTGTCCATAATACATTCTTTAACAAACCCTACCTTAGTTGAAATAAAAGATACGACGATAAGAATACTCCTTGATTCATTGACTTTATGTTTTAAACTAGTCGTATAATTCCAATTGTTATACAAGTCCACAACTAATATGAATTAAATTTTTAGATAATAACTTTCCTTGAAATATTTTCAAAATAAAGGAATTCAATAGTACCTATTATTGCTTTTTGATGAGGAACCAACGTATGAGATAGTCGCTAAATAAATTTTTTAATCTATGTTTCCATTGTCTCTCTAGTAGTCTCACTTTGTTAGGGAAATCTGCCATTAAAACCTACTCTCTTGCATGAATTTCAAAAGAGTACTCCTTAAATTTGCGACTACGGCGCACTTCCCTTTCCAAAATTCTTTAGAAGAATAAGAAGGACCTTCACCGAATTCTTCAATCTCTTAGTCCTTTAAGACTTAGAAATTGAAGAGATCGAAACGAAGTGTAGTGTACGATGATTTCATCTATTCATGCTTCACAGTGAAACATTGCAACTTTTAACGCTTTAGCTCTTTTGACGGTCGGACTGTGACGAGACGTATGTCGAGAAAACACCATAGAAGTTGTTGAGAACAATGCAACGCGTAGTGTTGCTACTGTTTCCGCCGTTTATCAATTTTTAAGCCTGGGACAAAAATCTGAAGTGATTTTTGTCCCAGGCTCTTTCTGTGTGTGATTCAATAAGTATTTTCACTATTATTTTTTTAATGCTCGACTATCTACCCAGCCGATTGTTTTGCCATTCAATTGAAATTGGTATGTGGTCAGACCATTAGATAATTTTGCAGACTGGATAATGGTTACGACTTGGTTGGCATATTGAGAAGCACGTCCCAAGTTCTCGCCATCTTCGGCAGTATTGTTCGCTTTACTAAAGACCCCATGTCCATTAGAAATTGATGCGTCTGCGATAATGCCTTGTTTGTTCATTTTCGTGTAAGTCGCTGTATTGAGAGTAGGGGTAAACGCCTGCTTATTCATCCAGCCAATTGTTTTGCCTCCAATCGCAAATCGCAAAAATTCTGCACGGCTAGTCTTCGCATACCCTGTAATATGGGCGGCTTGCCCTGCGTATATGTCCCCTTTACCCATACTAGAAACTCCTGGACCGACATTGTAAATTCCATTGTATACATCATGTTTTTTTGCTTCACTCGCTACTTTTACTTTTGCGTTATAATCGTAGTTTTTTTGACTAATTAAATCATCAAAGATTGTTCCAAATGCTCGACTATCTACCCAGCCGATTGTTTTGCCATTCAATTGAAATTGGTATGTGGTCAGACCATTAGATAATTTTGCAGACTGGATAATGGTTACGACTTGGTTGGCATATTGAGAAGCACGTCCCAAGTTCTCGCCATCTTCGGCAGTATTGTTCGCTTTACTAAAGACCCCATGTCCATTAGAAATTGATGCGTCTGCGATAATGCCTTGTTTGTTCATTTTCGTGTAAGTCGCTGTATTGAGAGTAGGGGTAAACGCCTGCTTATTCATCCAGCCAATTGTTTTGCCTCCAATCGCAAATCGCAAAAATTCTGCACGGCTAGTCTTCGCATACCCTGTAATATGGGCGGCTTGCCCTGCGTATATGTCCCCTTTACCCATACTAGAAACTCCTGGACCGACATTGTAAATTCCATTGTATACATCATGTTTTTTTGCTTCACTCGCTACTTTTACTTTTGCGTTATAATCGTAGTTTTTTTGGCTAATTAAATCATCATACTGTTTTCCACCACTAGATGTAAATCGTCCAGTGTAATCAGCATTAATATCAAACACACCTACGCCGATATCAACACCTGGAATCGTTAATAATGAAGACCATTGCCATGCCGCATAACCTTCATTTTTGTGCCATAACTGATCTGCAGTCGGTTCAAAAGGATACTGAGCAATCCAAATATTTTCAGTCCCTAGTTGTGTAGGCGATAAAACTCCTTCTGTAAACCATGCTGCCATTGAATAATGTAATACATTCGTAAAACCTCTTGCTTTTAATTGATTAGCAAAAGCAATTGAATTAGCTGTCAATTGTCCATTATTCATGCTACCTTCTTCTGCATCATTAATCATTAAAGTGTCTTTTGGTAATCCAGTATTAATTGCTGTATCGGCAAAGTAGTTTGCTTCTTTTATTGCCTGATCTTTTGTTGTAAAGTGACTATAGTGATAGGCGGATACTTTTATTCCCACTGCATTTGCATTTTGAACTTGTGCAAATCTTTCTGGATTTTGATAAGTTGTCGCTTCGGTCATTTTAACGACCACTCCGCCTATCCCATAACTTTTCATAGTTTGATAATTTGCTACACTTAAACTACCATTCCAAGAAGATACATCGATAAAGTTTTTAGGCGGACGATTTGCCTCTGTTATGCTAATAGGATCACCATAGGCATATGCGGCTCTTTTTCTTCTCGTTCCTTTCATTCCTGATCCCATAGGTTTGTTCATATCCTCTGTTATTACGATTTCGTCTTCATCTTTATTATTAGCTTCTGAAGAACTAGTCGTTTCCGAAGTTTCTTCAGCATCTTTTGATTGCCAAGTGTCTTTAGCATCACTCGTGTCCAAACTATTTTTTGTTTCCGAAGGAACTGAAGATGAGGTGCTAGAAGAACTTTCTGTCGAAGTTTCCCCGCTAGATGACGTAGAGTTTAGTGTTTCTGCTGTATCCGTAGAAATTACTTCTTCTGCACTTTCACTACTTGATGCATCGATTGCATACACTATTGATGAACTAGGAACCAATGCTGTCAACATTAGCATTGTAATAACAGATATTTTATTTATTCTCTTCATTATTTATTTAACCCTTCTTTTTGCGTATTGTTTACAATTAATCCTCATTTAATTATAGTATGTAAATTTTACTTGAAACCAACAATTTTTTACTTTTCAAATTGAAATTTCTCAAAACTGATTAGAATGAGCACTAGTTTCAAATAATTTTCTAATAAATTTTAGCTTACGTCAAGAAAATCTTGCTAACTTTTTTTTACTATTTTATTTCTAAACTTTATCTTTTTATTACATTGATTATGTTATTTATTTTTTTACAACAAAATGCTGAACGCTATTTATAGATAACGTTCAGCTTCAGTATAAATAATTGAAGTTTTTAAAGATATTCTGTATACGATTTTTTAGTATCAACAATTAGCGCTTCATGATGAGGTTGACGATCTTCCTCTGGTGGCAATTGCATATAATCCCCAAAAACCTGTGTTAAGTAGCGCTTGTAGCCCACTGGTATTGGCATTTTTGTATCTTCAAATGGAACAAAAATAGCAGATTTAAAATCTTCTAAATGATAAATATTGCCCATGTAGCGTGGTCCGACACACAATTCTGTGACATAAGGAGTTGAACCAAAGGAATACTTGGTCATTCTTTTTTCAGCGAAGCGCCAAATATGATAGCGAATTTTGCTTGAAGAAAAAATCCCTAATAAAACCTTGCTTCCTGTAGCCATCAGACCACCATGTTTTTCTGGAACAACTTGCGAACAAAATAACGCATAAATCAGTGCCCAAAACTTTTGGATTTTTCTTCGCAATTTCCCTTCTGGCGCACCATCTAACGGAAAAATATCAATTGGTAAACCATGAGGGATATCTAAATCCTCTTGATAGGGTTTAATAAAAGTAGTGGCAGTATCCCTAATAGTTATAAATGAATTATGATCATTATATGTTTTAGAAGCAACTAATAATGGATATCTATTTATGTCTGCTTTCTGTGGCCATAGCTTTTTTAATTTTTCATAGTCTGGTCGTGGCATAAAAAAATCCAAATCATCATCCCACGGAATAAATCCTTGACTGCGTACAGCACCAATACAACCACCGCCACAGAAATAACATAATAAATTATTTTCTTGACAAAAATGCACAAAATATTTGGACATAGTTAATGTTACAGCCTGTATTTCTTTTAAATCTGTCTGAGACATCTCTTGCATAATTTTACCTCAATCTTAATCATTTTCTTTCCTTAAAAACTTCTCATAAAATTTACCTCGTAAAGTATTCGGCATCAAACTTACGACAACATGTGCACTGGAACTCACAAAAAAATCTTTAAAACTACCAAGTCCTGCTTGATAGATTGCTTTGCGTCCTTTTAGTCCTGACTTAAAATACTGCCAACCACCACGCCGTGCGTACATATCACTGCCTGTTCGAGCATAGACTAAATGTTCAGAAAGGTTCTGTGCTTCCTTTCCTTTTTTCAATAACCGCACCCACAAATAATAATCTTCAAATCCTGACATTGGCAGATAGTTACCGACCTCTAAAATGTCTGACTTCTTATACATGACAGTCATATGATTAAACGGGTTTCTTCTTTTGGAAAATTCACGAATAGCCTCATTAGAACTGGGAAGGTTACGATACCCCAAAATATTTTCTATGTTCCCTTCAAATTCGATAATGTTAGAACCGGTAATGACCAAGTTAGGATTTTTTTGAAATAATTGCCACTGCTTTTCAATCCGATCCGTCTTCATAATATCATCTGCATCCATTCGTGCAATCAGTTCATTACGACAAGCTTTAACCCCTTCTGCCAACGCTTTACCTAAACCAACATTTTTTTCTAGAGGTAAAACATGAAGCACTTCTGGATACGTTTCTTTATATTTATCTACAATGACTGTCATTTCTTCAGTTACAGGACCATCTTCTACTAATACTATTTCATCGACTTTTACAGTTTGATTAAAAATACTGTCTAAACATGCAATAACATATTCAGGACGCTCCTTTATATAAATGGAAAGTAAGACACTTACTGGTACCTTTTCCATTTCTTCACCCCTATTTCTTTTTTCATCCACGCTTGTATATTTTTACATAGAATACCTGATTTTTCAAGCTTTGTTAGAAGTCTCTCTTTTTTTCAAAAAAAAGAGAAGCCATAGCTCCTCTTAACGGTAAATTCTAATAGCATTCTCTTTACAATAATCCATCGTCAATTCTTCACGTTCTTCAGACTCATCCAATCCTCTTGATGATACTTTATCAAAGAGAATTTTGATGGTTTGAAGTAGAATTTTCATATCCAATAGTAATGAATAATTCTTGATGTACAGTAAATCAAAGTTCAATTTACTATTGTAGTCAGAAGCATACTTCCCATAAACTTGGGCATAGCCGGTAATCCCCGCACGTACATTGTGACGTAAATAGTAATTCGGGTTTTCCTGATTAAATTGATCAACAAAGAATGGTCGTTCAGGACGTGGTCCGACAATGGACATATCTCCGCGAATAACGTTGATTAGTTGTGGCAACTCATCAATACGTAAAGCGCGCAAGTATTTACCAACTGTAGTGACGCGACTGTCGTTACTTGTAGATAAGACTGGACCTGATTTTGCTTCCGCTGTTGCCGACATCGTTCTAAATTTTAAAATCGAGAACTCACGTTGATCTAATGTAATCCGAGTTTGTTTGTAAATCACTGGTCCCGGTGAGGTTGCTTTGACTAAAATTGCTGCAATAAGCATTAAGGGGGAGGTAATCACAAATAGGCAAACAGAGACTAAAATATCAAATAAACGTTTAATAAAATTCTCTTCTGGTTGAATTTCAAAATTTGAGACTTCGATAATACTTTCATCTTCAAAGTTCATCATGTTCGGTTTTAACATAATTAGATTTTCAAAACTTGTATCTAAAAAGATTTTTTTCTTGTGTTTGACAATTAATTGATACAATTTTACTTTTTCGTTCTCATCAACATTACTTGAAATATAAACAATATCGATTTCATCGATAATTTTTTTTAAGTTTTCATAGTAATTGCTGACAACAACGCTCGTTACTTTATGCTTGTTATTTTTATCAGACATAAAGTTTTGAATTGACTGCATAACTTGATTTTCTTTACCTAGTAAAACAACTTTTCGCTCATTGCTGACCTTTAAGTAAAGATAATAAACAAGAATTCGCCAAAGACTTAGAACAATAATTCCGATTATAAAAGAATATCCTAAAACAGAACGCGGGAACGTAAACCAACGTCCGGCAAATGTCACAATCATAATCGTTAAAGTCATTAAAATTTGACCAATCACCGTAACAAAAATGATGTCACTAATTTTGCGATTATAAAAAATATACGCACCTAACAATAAATTCAAAAAGATAAAAAAGATTGAAATGTAAATTGCAGATTTTTCATAAGCCACAAAGTTAAATGAAGGAATTTCTCGGCCAAATTTCACCATAAACCCTAAGATGATTGATAAATTATAGAGCAAAACGTCTGCTAAAATAATTACAATTCGTCTTGCATTACTCCATTCACTTTTTGATGTCATTAAAAACTTCCTCTCTTCACTTCCAGTAATTACATTATTTGTAATAACATGCAACCCCTATATTACCATAATGTCAGCGGACAAGAAAGTTCTATAGGATGAAAATTATCTGCGATGTCTTTGGACACGACTTAATTCTTCAGGTTGGTCCCAGCCCTCTTCGTCAACAGGTGCTATCGGGCGCTCTTCATTGCTAACAGGACTTGTTTGTTTCACTCGTTTTCTTCTTTTAGGCGTCGTTGGTCTTTCATGTCTTCCTCGTTTTTTCTCTGGCCGGAAGTAGAAGGCTAGCCCAAGGAAACTATAAACAATCGGCATCCAATGAGGCGCTAATAAAATATCTTCCATAAATGAATGAATCCAGATTAAAAGGAAGCCTAAAAGTAAACTAACTTGCAAACGATCCAATGTTTTTTTGCGGAAACCAATCAATAAAATCATACTGACTAAAAAACCAAATAAAATCAGATAGCCAATGACACCAAAATTACTTAACGTAAATAGAAAAGCATTATGTGTCCCCAGCGGTTTCCATGAGGCCACAAAAGGCTCCATACCGACTTTAATATGTTGAGGATCAGATAACCATTTAGCAAAAAACTCATGCCAAATTCGTTCTCTTCCTGTAAATAAATCCACAGTATCCGATTCCGCACATAAGTAAAATAACAATGGTCCCAATGCAGCTACTCCGACAAAACCAAACAGCCAAACTTTCGAACGTTGCAAGAAACGTTTTGGTAAAAGATTATCCACCAGAATAAAACCAACTAAAATGGCAAAAGAGGTTTTGGATTGACTGACCCATGTACCTAAAACACCACCAATGTATACAGGTAAAAGCAGCAGGTTAAAAACCTTATTTCTATATGCTTTGATCAAACTACTGGCCATCATTGTTGAAAACATCAATGTTGCACCAATCGTATTGGTATTAATCCAAATACTTTCGAGTTTATTTGATTCTTTAAAAATTTCGTCTGCTGGAATCAACTGAGGCAACTCCACGGACATCCGATACAAAGTCGCACTCAAAGCAACTAAAGAGACAATTAATAAAAGCGTTTGATCCAAACGATCAAAGACACAAACTTTAAAACAAAGGACCAACAAAATAATTAAAGGAATCATTGTATCTGTTTGCATTGTGCTATGACGGATTGATTCCGTAAAGTGAAACAAGAGCCAGGTGGCTAACGCCAACGCAACGGTTAGCCAGTCAATAAATTTTAATTTCGTACAATTTAATAGCAATACAAGTATTACTGCTATTAATAATAAAATTGAACTATTGGCATACATATATTTTGTGACTGGCGCATCAATTCCTACGACCCACATCGTATACGAGCCGATCATTGTAACTAATAAAATAAGTCGACCGATTCTATTCAATACTTTTCCCATATTCAAACCTCATTCCATGAATGAATCACTAGTCGTTTATTCGATAAATATATGCCCCGTTCTGATCAGGTCCATATAATTTTTCAAAATGAATCGTTGGTGTGTCTAACGGTTCTAATGGTTTATAAACGACCGCATATTTAATCCCATATTCTTTTAATTTTTCTGGAGATAAACGAGCAATAATCGCATCTTTTTGCATCAACTCTAAAACAGGGGTCTGATTTCCTACTTCAACATTGATGTGCGCATAGCGATTATAAATAAATGTGTCTTTTCCTTTTGGATCTAATGGTTTCCAAGCCTCTAAGTAAGGTGTAAAAGCAACACCGTTAAATGTATGCACACCTAACATTGGCAAATAGCCATACATCAAGCGTTCGCCCACCCACAATTGGTTGGGGTCTTTTTTGTTAATTTCTTCCACTTCTACCGCTAATTTTTTACCATAGACAGCAGAAACGCCTCGAGAAATTGGATTAACAAAGGCACCAGAAACCATAATGATTCCTAATAAGACAAGGACAAATAACGTGCGCCAACGTTTAAATAAAGCAACAATTAAAACGGTAGCGACAACTAAGACACCAATGATGTCCATTCGTGTAACGTATAACCGTAAATTGCCCGTATATAAAACAAAGAAATACAGAACAACATTTAATCCTAGCGCCCCTAACCAGGCCATCATTGGAATTTTTGCTTGGCGATTCCATAAATAATCGATGAACCATAAACTCAATAACACAGCGGCAAACCCAAAGGATAACATCGCCCGTTGTTCTGGCACATAAGACCACAATGTCAACTTAGCAAAAATTGTTGGAAATTGAACGCTCATCCAAACTAAGTTAAATAAACAATACACGAATAAGACAAAACCGTAAATGTTTTCTTTGATTTTTTTATAAAAAATAAATGGTGAGAGCGGCAAAATAACAAAAAATAATTGATAAAAACTACTGATTTCCGAATTATTTGAATATGGAACATCTTGAAACGGCATTTTCCAATTTGTTAAAAATAACAAAATGTCGCGTTTAGGCATATCGCCACCTAAACTTACCCGTTTTCCTGGATAAGCGGTATCCATTACTGCTTTTAAGGAATCCAATGAGCCATATAGCGAGCCGCCAACAATAATCGCCGTCATCAAGAGTGCCCCACCTATCAGGACCCCATCCCACTTATCCAACTTAATTTTTTTACGAAATTCTAAAAAAAATAAAATTAAAAATAATAAAATCAAATAACCAAGTGGTACTTGTAACGCAGGATAAATAACTAAAACAAATCCTGAGGCCATAATAACAGCCGTTATCGCACATATGACACGACGTCGAACACTACTATGATAATAGAAATAATTATAAATTCCCACTAAAAAACCTAAGCCAAAAAATACTAAATCTCCAACTGGCGAGACAAACCACCATTGAAGGGCCGAAGAAAACGGAATCCAAACACTTGCTAACAAAGCTAAATATTTATTCCGCCGTGTGACGATCAAACCAATTTCAAAAGAAAATAAAATTAAGCCAATTAATTTAAGATTCCAATACCATGATAAGCCATATTCTTTGCCTAATAGTACATAGCCCCACGTAAAAGGTTTCGCTAACGTGGCCAGATTCCACGCTGGTGAATTATAGCCTACCACCATGTCTTGCCCATTTAACGTAATCACATCATTATGTGTTTTCAAACCTGTTTGTGTTTGTGAGAGGCTAAATGGGGTTTGAACGAGCCATTCATCCGAGCGAACACCTCTTGGTTCACCAGCAATTAATGAACTTTTTTGACCATCCGCATATTCAGAAACATACGCATCCCACATGTTTAATGAACTACCATGGACTTTAAAGGCGACCAGTAAAATAAAAATGACTGCCGCTAGCAGATAGCGCCAGCGTAACAAATGATCAACCAAGCGAGCGCTCTGCTCAGCTTGGTTGCGTAATGGTTGTTTTTCTTTTCTTGTAGTTAGTTGTTGTTCCATCTTTTCGCTCCATTTCGTCATCCGCAATTGCATCTAGTCAATTCGTAATGAAAAGTTGGGAATATCCCTTGTCAGATTAGGATTATAAAATGGATCATTTTCAATTGAAGGTCCCCATTTTTCTTCCATCATCACTTTTTCTTGTTCAAAACGTTTTTTCTTTTTGCCTTTATCATCATATCCACGAGTTTGAGATTCAAAATGATAAAGCTCTGCTTCATGAAGCCAGACGTTGTCACGTCCTAAAGCTTGGACTTTCAGGCATAAATCAACATCATTGAAAGCTACGGTAAACGCTTCTTCAAAACCACCAACTGCATCAAAATCTGCTTTTTTCATAAGTAAGCATGCGGCAGTTACTGCTGAATAATTAACATTAATAGCTAACCGACCAAAATAGCCTAAGTCACCATGGGGATAACCATAATGACCATGTCCAGCGACACCACCTAATCCTAAAATAACGCCTGCGTGTTGGACCGTATTATTTGGATACAATAATTTCGCACCTACACAGCCAATCCGTTCTTGCTGAGCAAATGAAACCATCAAGGTTAACCAATTCTCTGTAATCACTTCGGTATCATTATTTAAAAATAATAAATACTCTCCGTGCGCTTTTTTCGCTGCACGATTGTTAATAGTTGAGAAATTGAATGGAATATCGATTGATTCAACGAAAAAGCGACCAGGTAATTGTTGTTCAAATTCTGCATATAATTCGTGCATTTTTGGATCTGTACTTCCATTGTCTGCCATAATAATCTCGTAATTTTGGTAGGTTGTTTTTTCAATAATCGATGAAACACAACGTTGTACGTCTTTATAGCCATTTTTAGTTGGAATAATAATTGAGACTAACTTTTCAGATTCAATGTCATAATAAACATCGTATAAGCCATTCGCCGCCCCGTGCGTTGCATGGCCATTCATTCCTCGACGAACGAGCGCATCTTGCACGGCCCTTAGCCCCGCTTCAAAAGCATAACCTTTTGAGCCCTGATCCACTGCTGTTGAGGTTGGCAGCATCCGCCAATAGTAAAGAACTTTTGGAATATGTTTGATGCGTTCTTTTGTCGTTTTTTCAGTAAATCTTAAAACTAAATCGTAGTCTTGAGAACCTTCGTAACCTTTTCGAAAGCCACCAATTTCTTCTAGAATACTCCGACGATACACGCCTAAATGCGAAATGTAATTCGTTCCTAAAAGTAAATCAGGTGACCAATCTGGTTTAAAGGCTGGATCAGAACGATTTCCATCCATGTCAATCTTATCTTCATCACTATAAATTAAGTCCAGTTCTGGGTTTTCATTCAGCACTTTAACCACTTCATAAAAAGCATTGATTGCTAATTCATCATCATTGTCTAGTAAGGCGACAAATTCTCCGGTAGCAATCGCTAAAGCAGAGTTGGTCGCTTCGGAAATATGACCATTTTGTTCACGAAAGACGACCCGAATTCGCTCATCCAATTGTTGGTACTCTGTTAAAATCTTTTTGACATTGGGATCTGTTGAGGCGTCATCGGCCATACATAATTCCCAATTAGTATAGACTTGATTCAAAATAGAATCAATGCACAACCGAAGCCATTTTTCTTCAACATTATACACTGGCATCGCAATGGAAATTTTAGGTTGGTAATGAAATGTTGCGATTTCTTGTGTCATCGCTTCTATGTCAAGTACTTCATTTCTAGCTAACCAGTTAGGATACGAAGCTTGATTTCTCAGTTTCTCAATTTTCGCTCGTTGAATGGTATGAGAAATACCATTTTTAGCCATATACTTAAATCCTTTTTTGGCTTTTATCCAAAGACGAGTCACTTTATCTTCTGTCCCTGGAATCACTGGATATTTTTTATTCAAGGGGAAATCCACCGTTACAACATGTGCTGATGATTGAAAATTAAAAGGGAGTACTTTTTTTTGTTTAATTCCTTCAAGTGTAACAACAAAGCCAGCTTCAATCGCAGGCTCTGTTTGATAAATTTGATTAACATCTTCACGTAAAACGCGCTGAATGTTATAAGCGGACACTTGGTTTTCATTATTAATTGTGAAAGTTGGGCTTTCTTTAGTGATTGTATCCAACGCCCAACCTGTAATGGTTAAATTATTTGTTGTTTTGTCGCGATAGATACTATCAAAGATCACCTTAATGTCTTCATTCATGTGCATTCTCCTTATAGATGTTTCGGATTTCGGTAGGGATCAACTAAAGCTTCCGCGGTCCATTTTTCCGCAAGTTCTTTATAAGATCCTTTTTTATCATGGTTTTGCATTTTTTCGTCTGCTTTCAAAATTGCATAGGACACATATACATTTCGTTTACCAGCGCTAGCAAATTGTAACGATAAATCGACACCCATCCACTCTTTTCCTAAGTTTTCGTTAATTCCTTCTAAATTTAGGTAAAGTTGTTTGTTGAATAGTAAGCAGTCTTCAGTTGTTGCTTGAATATTTCTTGGTAAAGCAATTCTGTAATAGTAACCTAAGCTTTTACCAGGGGTGCCTTTTTCGGGATAAAGTAATCGACCTTTGTCTGTATCAACTGATACTCCCACCGTTTCCACGCGATAGCGTGCGTCAACTACGCGGCCAGTCACTAAACCAGAGGTCTCTTGTTGACCAATGTTCATTAACTCTTTTAACCAATCATTTTTCGTTGGTACCAATCCAGCATTTAATAAAGCCACATATTCTCCCTTAGCAGCTTGAATCATGCCATGACGAGTTTCTGTTGAAACATAACGAAGACGGTCATTTTGGATATTTATTTGATTCTCGAAGCGTGCAGGCAATAGAATTTCATAATTTGTATAGGCAGTTTTTTCTAATAATTGACGTAAGTAACTACTCATATTCTCTGTATCATTCGTAATAATCAATGATACCATCGGCACATGATCATAAAGATAGTTAATTTTATAGGAACCATAAAATTCGGCAATCTCTACTTGTGCTTTTAAGCCACGGCGTTCCGTCGCCGCTTGGACCGCTTTTTGACCAGCCACATAGGCGTAACCTTTGCTTTCAGGGTTTAGAGCAGTCGATGATTCAATGGCACGCCAATGATACATCATACCAGGAATGTGCTTGATTTTCGTTGCTTGTTCCGTTGCTCGTAATACGAAATCATAGTCTTGAGCACCGTTATATGCTGAGTTCAATCCGCCTACTTTTTCTAATAAATCACGTTTCACAACAACAAAGTGTGTAATGTAATTATGGTTTAAAATCAGTTCTGGATTCCAGTCCGATTTGTAAAACGCGTTGAAGCGACGACCATTTTCTGTAATTTTATCTTCATCAGTATAAAGAAAATCAATCGTTGGGTCTGTATTTAAAGCTTTGACCACTTCATATAATGCTTGTGGCGCTAATTCATCATCGTTATCCATGAAACCAACAAAATCGCCAGTAGCAATCGACAAAGCTGAGTTAGTTGCTTCTGAAATATGTCCGTTTTCTTCGCGATAAATAACTTTGATTCGTTGATCTAGTTCTTTATATTTTTCTAGCATGGGCTTAATATGTTCGCTTGGCGATGCATCATCTGCTAAACATAACTCCCAATTTTCATAGTACTGATTTTGTAAAGAAGAGACACATGCTGCAAGCCATTTTTCTTCGACATTATAAACAGGCACAGCGACAGAAATTTTAGGCTGAAATTGGAACGTTTTAATTTCCGCTAAAACTGCCTCCACGTCAACAGGGGCTTCTGCTTTTTCTTGTCGTTTAAAGTACCACTTCACTGAGCCCATCAAACCACGTGTCTGAATCGAACGCCATGCTCGATCAAATTTCGTGCCTGGTTGAACCATGTTTGGACGCTCCACCACGTATTGAACCTTCTGACCTGATTTGGTGTCAATGTTTAACGTGTAGGCTGGTAAATCTTCTGGATCTTTAATCGTAATGACAAAACCATAATCTTGATCACCTTCTAATTCAAACATATCAATAACATCCCGACGATATTCTGTTTCCACCGTATAAGTGACTGATTCACTAGCTTCTGCAATGCTGAATCTTAGCGGATAATTTGTTTGTTTGTCATACGCCCACCCTCTGATAACAGAAACGTTATTTTCTACATCGCGAGCAATATCATCGATGGTTAAATTAATCATTTTATCAAATTTAGTTAACGTGATTCGTTTATATTTTCCAGTAGGCATAGGGGCAGTCTCCGTCTGTTTATTCATTTCTTCTAAAAATTGATTTCTTTCATCTAACAGTGCATGAATAAAGGTATTTTCACGTTCTGAATAATTGCCTTCAAAGAAATAATCAATGGCCACTGTCAGGTCTTTGCCTGCCATTTGTGCATCGGTTACTTCGATTACAGGTACTTGCGTATCTAAGAAATAATAGATATTCTCTTGTACCAGAAAAGCATTCGTGGCTGCGACTGGGACTGTCTCGCCGTCTATCGTCATGGATAATTTGACAATTGCCCCCGTTAAACTTGGGAATAATTTTATCAGTTGGACGTCTTCTGGTATCTTCAGTTGGAACTGTTTTGTTTCAGGTTTTTGTAAATCAACTGGTTGATCCAACTCAGTCTCTTTTTCTTCGCCGCAATTAATTAAAATATGAACGTTTTTTTCATTGTATGAATTTACTGGTGTCACTCGCTCTGGCTGTTCTACTGGTTCAGCAGTCAAGGCAAAAAAGTACTGATACACTTCGCCAAAGGGACGCGCTTTAAAAGCTGCTTGTACTTCTACAGGTAACGCTTCATACGTCGTAGGAATTTCGTTGTAGCCAACTTGATTAAATGTAAAATCTTCTTTGGCAATGTATAAACCTACTTCTGCAAAAACTTTTTCAAATCCTTCTTGTAAATAGAATGATTTATGCGTAGCATCCAATAGGCCAGTTTCATTCCACGTTAAACGATTATTAAATAAATCAATTAAGACAGAATTATGTGCCAAATTAGGGAAAGTGATTAAAATTTGACCGCCTGGTTTTAAAAATGGTTTGACTTTTGCTAAGGCGCTTTGAGGATTCATTAAATGTTCCAACACATCCGCAAAAACGATATAATCAAACGTCTTACCAGCAAAGTATTCGACCCAATCATTTTCATCAATATTGCCATAAAAGGCATCTGTTGAAAATTGACTGACATGATCATAAAGTTCTTTGTCTAATTCAACAATTGAGACCTGGCACTTTTTTTCTTCCATCAAATAGCTAGTCATTCGCCCATTACCTGGACCAAATTCCAAGACATCACTATTTTCTTTGATTTGTGCTACGATTTTCCCAACACTGGTACTCTCGTCTGTTTCCATTTCAAAATCATACTTCATCTTTTGTCGTATCCTTCCATTTATGATCTAAGATGACAATTCCTTCTCCGGCATAGCGACCGGTAATAAACATCGTCACGTATTTTGTTTTGTAGACTAATGGGACTGTTGCATGTTCCTCAAAGAAAGCAATATCAAAATAATATTCACCTGTTAATAATGACATTTTTTCATATTCTAAATAAAAAACATTCCGTCCTTTTTTCCAAGGAATTTGCACGCCATCTAATAACGTATTTAAGCCACAGACATAATGATTGTCCACTGTTCGAATAGCGACCCCACAAACAGGCTTCTTAATTTGGTCGTTTTTGACAGTATATTCAATTTTTACAATCACTTTTTCATCTTGCGTTACCATTTCTAAGGGTTCATAATCCGCGTTTAAAAGTTCCGCATGATCCACTTCAATAATATCTGGCGTTGGGGTTTCATCTTTCATGGTCGCTTCGCGGTCAACTGTTTTAATTGATTTCTTTTTCAAAAAGTTTTCGTAATTGGTAGTCACGTCCATCGTATCTCCATATTCAACGACTTTCCCGTGTTGCAACCAAAAAGTTCTATCACAAAAACGGCGGATGGAGTTTACATCGTGAGAAACAAATAAAATTGTTTTACCAGAATTTTTAATTTCTGTAAATTTTTCCATACATTTTAATTGAAACTCTAAATCCCCGACAGCCAACGCTTCATCGACAATTAAAATATCGGGATCCACGTTAATGGCTACCGCAAAAGCCAAGCGGACAAACATACCACTAGAGTATGTCTTAACTGGTTGATACAAATGATCGCCGATGTCAGCAAAATCAATGACATCTTGGACACGCTCTTCCATCTCTTCTCGGGAAAAACCCAAGACCATTCCATTTAAGAAAATATTTTCATATCCTGAATATTCAGGGTTAAAACCTGAACCTAATTCAAGCAACGCTGAAATTTTCCCATTAATCACCATGGACCCGGAGGTTGGCGTTAATACTCCTGTAATAATTTTTAACATGGTTGATTTTCCAGAACCATTTTCGCCGACAAAGCCAATCATCTCGCCTTTTTTAATTTGCATCGTGACATCGTCTAACGCATAAAACAAATCGTGGTAAGATTTTTTGGTTGGACTAAGCGCTTCTTTAAACCGATCGGACGGCTTTTTATACATGTTGTATGTTTTGGTAATATGTTGGATATCGATTGCATATTCTGACATGTCGTTCTCTCCTTATAGTACATCTGAAAAATGTGGTTTTAAGCGTCTAAACACGGTTGAGCCAATTAATAGTAAAACAATAGTAACTCCCCAGAAATATAAGCTATATTGCCAATGTTCCCAGAACCATGCACCGCCTAAATAAGATTCGCGGTATCCTTGAACAATATAATATAATGGATTGATTTTTAAGATTGTCGCAATCATTCCAGTTGGTTGCCATAAAATTGGTAATGTCCACATAACTGTTTGCATAATGATATTGATAAATTGCATAATATCAGGTAAAAATGGTTGTGTTGAAGCAGTAATCCACGTAATTGCTGTTAAAAAGACTAATAAACAAGCTAAGTAGTAAATTAATTGCAAACTGTACAGACTTGGGTAATAACCGTTAGCTGTAGTAATTACAAAACCAATTAGAATGAAAAACAAGTGGGTGTACAAGTTCGATAAAATTTTAGACGTTGGTAAAATTTGTACATTAAACACGACTTTTTTAACTAAATAACTATATTCACGAAACACATTCGTGGCTGATAATAACGAATCTGAAAAGAAGAACCAAGGTACCATCCCTGTTACTAAATAGACAATGAACGGCATATTGTCGCCAGCTCTAGAACGAAGGCCTACAGAAAAGACAAACCAATACGTCAAAACAGTTACTAATGGCGTTAAAAACGCCCAGACAATTCCTAGTGCTGAACCAGCATACTTGGCCTTAAAATCATTAAATGAAAATTGTAATAACAATTTTTTGTTCTGAAAAATATTCTTGAAAATTGAAAATGTTTCTTTAAACATATACTTATTCCTTCCGTAATAAACTATTTTTATCTAAAATTTTTGGATACAAAAATGCCATTTTAAACAACATTTCTATTTTATCGATAAACGCCTAGCTTTTCAATAGTAGACCCCTTTTTATAAAGAAAAATTTAACTGATTTCGCTATATTAAAAAATCTTGTCCAATTTTTAGGAGATTATGCTACAATAATGGAGGTCTTGCATTTTTTTGCACGGAAACTATTTTTGAGAGAAGGGAAATTATGGTTCTTTTTATTATTTACGTATTTCTGTCTTCTGCTGGTCTGGTCTTATTTAAACTAGGTTCTAGCAGTTTGAACATCCAACTCCAACAAACAATCTTTTCAATGAATATCTCACTTATTTCTTTATTAGGTTTATTTTGTTATTTAATTAGTTTTATTTTATGGATGTTAATTATTAGTCGTTCCGATGTTTCTTACATTGTTCCTTTAGGCGTTGCCTGTACAAACATTGCTATTTTAATCGCTTCAAATCTGATTCTAAAAGAGACGATCACAACGAATGCCCTTATTGGTGCTGTGGTTATTATTGTCGGCATTGTGATTATGAATCTTAAATAAAAAAGATCGCTATTCATTGAGCTGACCCTTAAATATTAGACTTTCAGGTCCAACTTTTAAGGGTCACTACACATTAGCGATCTTTTTTATTTTCTTCAGATTTCATGATAGATAATTCTTGCAATAATGTTTTAATGCGATTTTCGTGTTTTGAAATCAACACAGAATTTTTAATTTCCATGATTAAAAGGACAATCACCGCAGCTGATAATAAGAAGTTTGATGTTGTTTCAAACCCAAAGGCCATTGCTAACCATTCTGCCACATGCGGGAAAATAGCAAAAATAATTAAGACAATTGAGATTAATAACCAAATCAAAGCATTTTTTAGGAGAAAAATATTTTTATTAATTCCTCGAATAATGTATAAGAAAAAGCCAATTGCAAATAAAAATAAAGCTAGCCATAACACGGTTGGTAGCATTAATCTCCCTCCTTCATAAAGGCAGCAATCAGAATTGCTGAGCCGACTTCCAGCATATACTTCACAGAAGCCAAGGCACGAATCGAAGAAACACCACCAAGCCGTTCCATCATATTGACAGGTCTTTCAACAATCACAAAACGTTTTTTAATTAAGTGAACAATCGATTCTGGCTCAGGATAATTTGTCGGATAACGCTTTGCAAAAAAAGCAATCACTTTCCGATTTCCCGCTCGATAACCAGAAGTCACATCATAAATTGTTTTACCAGAAGCCATTCGAATGCAAAAAGATAACAAACGAATACCAAAACGGCGCATTTTCGTACTTTGAAAAGACGCTTCGTTTCCAGGAATGAAACGAGAGCCAATCGAAAAATCACATTTACCCTCTGCTAATGGTTCCAGTAAAATAGGTAAACTATTGATATCATGTTGACCATCACCATCAAACTGAACCGCAACATCATACTCATTTTCTAAGGCATATTTATAGCCGGTCTGTACCGCCCCGCCAATACCTAAATTCAACACTAAATGAATGGCATTAATTTGGTTGGCTTCTAAAATTTGTTTGGTTCCATCTGTCGAGCCATCATTAATTACCACATAATCCAATTCATGTTGAAAATGCGTAACTTCCTGTTTAAATGTTTCAATGGAAGCAATCGTCCGCAAAATGTTTTCTTCCTCATTGTAAGCAGGAATGATTAAAAGTACCTTCATAAAGAGAAACACCTTTCCACTTTTTCTCTAACAAAACCCCTCACTTACACAAAACAATTTATTGTTGAACATTTTCTAACATTTGTGCTAAGGCTTCTTGCCAAGTAGGAATTTTAAAGCCTAACGCTTCTGTTTTATTTAAATCCATGACAGAATATTGTGGTCTTTGCGCCTTTTGTGGAAATTGAGTTGAATCCACTGGCAGTACTTCCACTTCAGTATCTTTTAAAATTTCTTTAGCAAACTGATACCAGCTACAGCTGTTTTCATTAGACAAATGATAAACACCAAATGGCGCTTTTTCTGCAATAACAAATGCCATAAATTCGGCTAACGTTCTTGTCCAAGTTGGGCGGCCAAACTGATCGTCCACTACCGTTAGTTGGTCTCTTGTTTCCGCTAATTTTTGCATGGTAAAGACAAAGTTATGACCGTATTGACCAAATACCCATGATGTTCGAATAATATAATAGTCGTCCAGGATTTCTTGTACCGCTTGTTCCCCTAATAACTTCGTCCGACCATACTCATTTAAAGGATTCGGTTGATCATCAATCGCATAGACGCCTTCTTTTTTAGTTCCATCAAAAATATAATCTGTACTTACGTAAACAAGTGTCGCCCCCACTGCTTTAGCAGCTTCTGCAACATGACGTGTGCCATCTACATTCACTTTTTCATCTAATTCCTTGCCTTCGTCTTCTGCTTTATCAACAGCTGTATAAGCAGCACAATGATAAATGACACTTGGTTGAATTTCTTTCACTTTTGCCAACGTACTATCCGCATCAGTAATATCTAATTCTGTTGAATCCGTCGAAACATACTCAATTCCTTGTTCGTCTAATAGGTGACGTAATTCTGTGCCCAATTGGCCATTTCCACCAGTAATTAAAATCATTTTTTTCGCTCCTTCTTGAAAAAAAGGCAGGGCAAAGTAGCTTTTGTACTTTGCCATCGCCTTTCGACTGTTATCTCACATGTCAGAAAAAATTACTGACCATTTTGTGCATATTTTGCTTCAACAGCTTCTTTATCTGCACGCCACCAGTCTTCATTTTCTGTATACCACTTGATTGTTTCTGCCAAGCCTTCACGGAAATTCGTGAATTCTGGTTCCCAACCTAATTCTTCGCGTAATCTGGTTGAATCAATCGCATAACGTAAGTCATGTCCTGCACGATCGTTGACATGCTCATAGGCATCAACAGGTTGTCCCATTAATTCTAAAATTAATTCCATCACTGTTTTATTGTCTTCTTCACCATCGGCTCCGATTAAATATGTTTCGCCAATTTGCCCTTTTGTTAAAATTGCCCAAACAGCCGAAGAATGGTCGTTTGTATGAATCCAGTCACGAACATTTTTACCAGCACCATAAAGTTTTGGTGTAATGCCGCTTAAGACATTGGTAATTTGACGAGGAATAAATTTTTCAATATGTTGATATGGACCATAGTTATTTGAACAATTTGAAATTGTTGCTTGTAAGTTGAAAGAACGAACCCACGCTTTGACTAACAAGTCAGATCCTGCTTTTGTTGAAGAATAAGGACTTGAAGGATTGTAAGGCGTTTCGGCAGTGAATTTTTCCCCTTCGCCTTCTCCATGTCCTGGTAAATCTTCTCTTAAAGGTAAATCGCCATAAACTTCATCAGTCGATACATGGTGGTAACGAACATTGTTTTTACGGCAAGCTTCGATCAATGTGTACGTCCCAATCAGATTGGTTTGTACAAATGGGAATGGGTCGTTTAATGAGTTGTCGTTATGCGATTCAGCAGCATAGTGAACGACCGCATCTGTTTCAGCGACTAAACGATTAACTAATTCAGCATCAGCGATATCTCCTACGACTAATTCCACACGATCACTTGGTAGACCTTCAAGATTTTTTTCATTTCCTGCATACGTTAATTTATCTAATACAGTTACATGAACTTCTGGATGATTCTTTACAACATAATGAACAAAATTTGAGCCGATAAAACCAGCTCCACCTGTTACGATGATTTTTTTCATAATTGAAACTCTCCTACTTTTTTCTTAAATTTCGCCATAGATAAACGGATTTTCCGCTTCAAATTCTTTTAAGGTTGGATGTTTTTGATCCTTTTCTGACGTAATCGCTTTTTCTGGCGCAATTGGCCAATCAATAGCTAACGCTGGATCGTTAAAAGCAATACCGCCGTCTGCTGCCGCATTGTAGTAATTGTCACACTTGTACATAAAGTTCACGTTCGGTGTCAAGGTGACAAAACCATGAGCAAAACCTTTTGGTACTAAAAGCTGACGGTGATTATGTTCTGATAAAATGTAGCCTTCCCATTGACCATAGGTTGGACTCCCTTTACGAATATCAACAATCACATCTAATACCGCACCTGTTACAACGCGAATTAGTTTTGTTTGCGCAGCTTCGCCTTTTTGAAAATGCAATCCACGCAAGACACCTGCTTCTGTTGATAATGAATGATTATCTTGGACAAAATCAAAGTCTAATCCATGTTCTGCAAATTTAGCTTTGGAATAACTTTCTGTAAAAAAGCCACGATGATCACCGAAAACATCCATTTCGATAATTTTGACATCTTGTAATTTTGTATCAATAACTTTCACGTTTCTTCGCTCCTATTCTGCTGCTAAACGTAGCAAGTATTGGCCGTAGCCATTTTTCTTCAATGGTTGTGCCAATTCTACCAATTGTTCTTTTGTAATATAGCCCATTCGATAAGCAATTTCTTCCAAACAAGCGACTTTTAAATTTTGACGTTTTTCAATTGTTTCAATAAATGTTGACGCTTCTAATAAGGATTCGTGTGTGCCTGTATCTAACCAAGCAAAGCCACGGCCCATTACCTCAACAGAAAGTTTATTTTTTTCAAGGTAGACTTTATTAACGTCTGTTATTTCTAATTCCCCACGTTCTGACGGTTTGATCCCTTTCGCAATTTCAACCACTTCATTGTCGTAAAAATACAAACCTGTCACTGCATAATTTGACTTCGGTTGTGCTGGTTTTTCTTCAATAGAAAGCGCCCGCATCTCTTCATCAAATTCTACCACGCCGAAACGCTCCGGATCATTTACATGGTAGCCAAAGACTGTTGCCCCTGACTCTTTAGAAGCTGCTCGTTGCAACATTTTTGATAAGCCGCCACCATAATAAATATTGTCCCCTAAAACTAAGCAGACACTATCATCACCAATAAATTCTTCACCAATAATAAATGCTTGCGCCAAACCATCTGGGCTTTCTTGTACCGCGTATTCGATATGAATGCCTAAATCATGGCCATCGCCGAATAAGCTTTCAAAACGTGGTGTATCTTCTGGTGTAGAGATAATCAAAATTTCATTAATTCCCGCCAACATTAACGTTGACATTGGGTAATAAATCATTGGTTTGTCGTAAATTGGCATTAATTGTTTTGATGTTGCTTTTGTTAACGGATATAAGCGTGTCCCGCTTCCGCCTGCTAAAATAATTCCTTTCATGAACAATCTCCTTAAATACTTCTATTTTTAGTTTCTATAAAACCAAATATCCTTCCCTATTATCGCATTAAGCATAGGGTTTGTCATGTTTTTTACGTAAATTTTACAAATCTGTAAAGGTTTAGCGCTGTTCCTTTAAACGCTGATGTAAAGCTTTTAATAAATTCACACGCCAATTTAATTTTTGTTGGAAACTTGTTTTGGTAATAATGGGGCTGACATTCGCTCCATGTCTTCGGTAAAGCACTAATGGTTCTTTAATGAGACCCGTTTGCTTCTTCCGTGCAGCTAATAAACCAATCCACATATCATGCATAGGAACTTCCGGCGGAATGGGTAAAATGACGTTTTTCATCTCTTGACGAAAGGCCATACCTGCCCCAATATAGCCACTTTTTATCGCATTTCGCCAAAATCCTGGTTTGACTTTTCGAAACTTAAAATAAGAGGGATTGGTAACTTGTAAATCCGCATCAACAATTTTCAAGTCACTAATAACCACTTGGATGTCAGGGTGCGTTTCAAAATATTCTGTCACCGTCGTTACTTTATTTGGTAACCAAACGTCATCTTGATCTGCTAAAAATATTACTTCGCCTTTCGTATGCGTAAGCGCAAATGCAAAATTAGCAATCACTCCTTGCCCTGGACCTTGTAACAATTGAATTTGGGGATAATTCGCTGCATACGTCCTCAAAATTTCCAACGTATGATCAGTAGAACCATCATCTGAAATAATTAGTTCATCTTCTTCACTGACTTGTAAAAGAATACTATCTAATTGTTCCGCGAGATATTTTTCTCCATTATATGTCGCAATACAAACTGAGATCATAGATTATCCTTTCATTAACTTGAGAAATTCTGCCAATGTTTGCCGCCAAATTTGGCGATTTTTGACAGTTAAAAATTGCTTACTACTGCGTAAAAATAAATGGCGTCGATGATGGGAAAACTTTTCTTGATCATATCGACGATAAAATAACGTTTCTGCTTCAATAATAGAGCGATAACGTTGAGGACTCATTGTACGATAATCTAAAACAGACAATTCTTGTTTTAGGTGGATTGGTAAGACTTCAATCTTTTTATTGGCTTGATTTAATTGATAAAAGAACCAATGGTCTAAATAGTCCAAAGGAAATTCTTCCGAAAATTCTTCCAACCAGCACAGTGTTTCTGCCGTAATGACTGTACCAGAATTGATAGCCATCAACGGTTGGTTGGCTATCCCTGCTGTTGGCTTTGCTCCTTTAAGCCCAACGTATTGATCACTATATACTGGCGAAATTTGTTGTCCATTTGCTTCTACAATTGGAACATAGACTGCCACAGTCGGATCTAATGGCATGATGATCAACGTATCAAAATAAGAGGCTGGCACTTCTGTGTCTTGGTCAAGGAGCAACAATAATTCACATTGATTCGTTTGACTAAAAGCAATCGCTTCATTATAAGCGGTCGCTAGGCCTGGATTATCAGGATTATGTCGATAAGTAACATTTTGTTGTAAAAATAATGCATCTTCTTGAGGAAGTGGGCTGTTGTCATAAATAAATAAGTGCAATTCGGTGTGATCTACCACTTCTTTTAATAACAAATAATTCGGCGTATCAGCCATTTTCATTTGATATAAGACGATGACTACCGCTAATCTTTGACTCATTAAAAGAACCTCCAGCCCCATTTGTTAAAAAATTTTCCCATTGATTGCATAAAGATTTTAAACAATTTTCGACTTTTATGGGCGCCCTTTTCATACATGTGAACAACCGTTTCAAAAGGCGTATAGAGAATCCGATAGCCTGCTTTGCCAAAACGTAAACATAAATCGTTGTCTTCAAAGTACATGAAGAAACGTTCATCGAACCCACCAATTTCAACGAATTTTTCACGATCAATCAACATAAAACAGCCTGAGCCCATTTTAATATCCGTTGTTTCTGTATCCGACAAATCGCGACATTCATAAATACTCAAACGTTTATCAAAAATTTTCTTTACAAATTGAAAGGGAATAAAACGTAACATATAATCGAAAACATCTAATTTTTGACGAACTAAATATTGCGTCGTGCCATCTTCATTTAGCACTTTAGGGCTAACGACTGCAATGTTCTTATCTATTTTGATACGGTCTAATAGACGATCAAGCACGTCTTTAGTAACCAAAACATCGGGATTAAAAATAATTGCATACTTTGTCGAAGCATTGAATAACACTTGATTATGACCATGACCAAACCCTTGATTTTCTTCAGCGCGATGGATAGTAATAAATGGTTCATATGTTGTTAATTTTTCAAGATACGCTGTTTCAGAATGATTGTCATAGATATGAATATCATAGATACTATCAGTACCTAGTTCGGCTTTTAATTGGTCTAGTACATTAAAAATGTAACGACTATTATAAGTGACAATCGAGATTGTTACCATTTCTTGCATGCTCATTTCTCCTTACTACTGAAACATCGTCTTAAAAAAAAAGCATATGTTTCACACATATACTTTTTTAAGTTTAATGGAATTATATCATAGGTTTACGCTCTCGCAAAGCAACCTAAAGATTTCTTTACTTTCTCTTAGAATGCTTGCCAAGTCGCTTTTTCATTTGCTCCTGACGATATTCACGATTCCCTAAAATCCGTAACAAATACATCAACGGTTGATGTCCTTCGCCAACTAGACCGATTAGTTCAATGAATAGTTCTAAGCCAATTAAACAAAAGACAATTAATAAAATTGATGCTACTGTACTTGAATAGCTGAACAATAAAGAAACAAAGGAAAAAACTAACGCTAACGCATAAATAGTCATGACCGCCCCTTTATGGGTAAAACCTAAAGATAACAAGCGGTGATGCAAATGCATTTTATCTGCTGAGGAAATGGGCTTCTTGTTCAATAGCCGTCGAATAATTGCATAAACCGTATCTGTAATTGGCACACCTAAAATCACCATTGGCGTAATTACCGTAATAAACGTAGCATTTTTCAAGCCCTGTAACGACATTACTGCAATCATAAACCCGAGGAATAACGCCCCGGTATCTCCTAGAAATATTTTAGCTGGATAAAAATTGTATGGGAAAAATCCCGCAATGCTCGCAACTAAAATAAAAATAACAATTGGAATATAGACCGTTTTAGCATGTAGGAAAAAATACCCTGTAATACCAATCGTGGTTAATCCAATAATGGATACGCCTGATGCTAAACCATCCAAACCATCAATTAAATTTACTGCATTCGTAATCGCTAAAATCCACAATAAAGTTAGTGGTAAACTAAACCAGCGTAAATCAATCATTCCAACAACTGGCAACGTCACAAAATCTATCCGAATTCCAGCAACAAAATAAATAACTAATGCTGCTAACAAAATACCGATTGTTTTTTTCATTGGAGTAATCTCTTTAATATCATCAATGAGGCCTGTCAAAACAACCATTCCACCAGCCAAAATAATCGGCCAAATATAATCTTGTGGGATAATCGAACGAAAAATCAATAAACATGAACTAGCAAAAGCAATGTAGATTGCAAGTCCTCCTGCTGTAGGCATATTTTTGGTATTGATTCGTCGCTCTCCTGGTGCATCATAGGCGCCAATCCGAAACGCTAGAAGCTTAACAAGTGGTGTTAATAGCAAAGATAAGATAAATGTCATAAATAAACGTATCAAAACTTCATAAATAAATAGTGACATAGTCGAACCCACTTTCTTCTCGTTCAGGGTATATTATACCGTAAACTGAAGCATTTACAAGCTGAAACATGTGTTCTGGCAACGGTTTAGACTTTTTTAAAGAAATCCATTTATTTTTTCCTTTTAAACCATCTAAACAAGCGTTGTTCAAAACTTGGTTGTTTTTTTTCTTTATCTCCAGATAAGTATTCATCAACGACAGCGTTGACAATCGCTCCTAAAATAATAATCGTGGCAGCAAAATTCAACCATAACATCAAGATGATAAAACTCCCGATGATTTGATAACTTGCGATTCTAGAACTAAAATATTTTACGTACAAACCAAAAATTTGTGATAATAGCATCCAACCGACTGTCGAAAAAATAGCCCCTGGCAAAATAGAACGTAACGATAATTTCCGATTAGGAACGACCGCATAAATCAAACACATAATCACTAATAAAACAACGGTCGTTAACGGCCATTTTAACGCTTGGAAAGTATCGATCACAGATGTTGAGTAATGGAAAATTGGTTGCAGTAATTCAATAATGTACTGACCCAGACCTAAAATTACTACTACACCAACAATCGCTACCATAAATAACAAAATAACTAAAAATGAGACCACTCTTACGAGAATAAAATTTTTCCTTTGTTCGACACCAAAAGCTTTATTCATCGCATTTTGTAGTGCATTAATACTTTGACTGGCACTCCAAAATGCTGCTAAAGCGGAAACAGAAAGCAACCCGCCTGAACGTTGAGTCAGTAGTGAACGAATCGCTGGTTCTAAGTTCTTATAAACATCTTTCGGAATCGCCTCTGCAATATAAGGCAACACAGAATTAGGGTCGATTCTTAAATAAGGTAAGACATTACCTACCGCAATCAGTAATGGAAACAGCGAGAGTAATAAATAATAGGCAACAACCACTGAGCTGTTGCCTATTTCGGCTGTGACCATGTGACTTTGCGTTGTCTCAATAAAACGCATCAAAGATTGATTCTTTTTGATGTTGTCGAGAAGCTTCATCACACACTCTCCTTATTAATAAGTCAATTCTTCGCCTTGTGACGTTAAGATTCTTGGACCTTCTTTCGTAATCGCTAATGAATGTTCATATTGACAACTTAGACCGCCATCTTCAGTATAAGCAGTCCAACCATTTGGGTCCATTTTCATGCGCCAAGTTCCTGTGTTAACCATTGGCTCAATGGTAATAACCATTCCCTCTTTTAAACGTAGCCCTTTACCTGCTTCACCATAGTGAGGGATCATTGGACTTTCATGGATAGTTGGGCCAATGCCGTGGCCTACAAAATCGCGAACTACCCCGTAGCCTTCTCCTTCTACATACGTTTGAATTGCATGACCAATGTCGCCAATTCTATTTCCTACTTGTGCTTGTTCAATCCCAAGATATAGCGCTTTTTTGGTTACTTCCATCAAGCGATCAATTTCAGGTGTTGATTCACCCACGACATAAGACCAGCATGAATCAGAGATTGCGCCCTTTAAGTCGACACACATATCTACTTTGATTAGGTCGCCATCTTTTAATACTTTTTTACGAGGAAATCCGTGGCAAATTTCGTCGTTGATACTACAACAGGTAGCATATTTGTAACCTTCATAGCCAATTTGAGCCGCCACGCCACCATGACTTTCAATAAAGTCTCTCACAAATACTTCAATATCCCAGCTTGTAATGCCAGGTTTAATAAACGTCCGTAAATGACGGTGAACATCCGCTAATAATTCCCCTGATTCATCCATCATTTCAATTTCTCGTGGTGATTTTAATGTAATCATACTATCTCTCCTAAACTTGTTTCATTCAAATTATTTTATCACATTTTTTGCAAAAAAGATTGTTCAAACACCAATTTTCAAAAAGTCCCTTAATAAAAGCACTCGCTAGTCTTTTATAAGAAATGCGCATCTGCTATAATAAGTGACAGAATTGTATGAGGGGGAAGAAAGTTTATGACGTTAGCTAAAATTGTGTATGCAAGCATGACTGGGAATACAGAAGAAATTGCCGACATTGTTGCAGAAGCATTTGAAGATTTAGAATTAGAGGTCGAAATTGATGAGTGTACGCAAGTCGATGCCGCTGATTTTGAAGAGGCCGATATCTGTGTAGTAGCTACATATACGTATGGCGATGGCGATTTACCTGATGAAATTGTCGACTTTTATGAAGACTTACAAGAGATTGATTTATCAGGAAAAATCTTCGGCGTTTGTGGTTCAGGAGACACGTTTTATGATGATTTTTGTAAATCGGTGGACGACTTCGAAGCAGTCTTTACTCAAATTGGGGCAAAAAAAGGCGCCGACAGCGTTAAAGTTGATTTAGCCGCTGAAGAAGACGACATCCAACGTTTAGAAGAATTTGCGAAAAAATTAGCAACTGCCGCAGAATAACTACGTTGAAATAGATAAAAAAAAAACACCAGAGAAAAATGGCTAGTTCCCATTTTTCTCTGGTGTTTTGATATTCCTAATTTAAAAATAAAATACTGTAATTTAAAGCTGCCGCAAAAGTAACCCAAAGAATATAAGGAATCATCAACCAGCCACGCGTTATTAATTTATAACGCAAGTAGTCCCACTGTTGAACTATTAATAATAGCCATAACAATGAGATATCAATCACAGATAATAAATTATTTTGTAAAGAAAAAAAGAAAAATGTCCAGAAAAAGTTCGCAATAAATTGTAAAATAAATAGCGTAATCATCCGTTTTTTCTGTTGTTTATTTGGATGAACTAAGATGAAATAAAAAGTAATGCCCATAAAAATATACAACACCAACCACACCGGTCCAAATAACCAGCCTGGCGGAGCAAAACTTGGTAATCTCAACGCTTGATAATATTCTCTCGCATTTACTGAAAATAAGCCCGACAAGAGCCCTAGTCCGGTAATTCCTACAATACTTAGCCATAAACGCTTATCTTTCACTCGGTTCATGTTTTTTGCCCCTTTCTATTTCTCTTCTTTACTGTAGCATGGTTGCGAATAATCTACCATTAATACACTTAACAAAAAAAGACCGTTCTTTTAAGAAACAGTCTTTTGCTGTAACCTCTCAGAAGTTATCAGCATGAGGTTACACTTTTTTTTAATTTTTATAGGTCAATATCAATTGGTTCATCTCGTTCAAGAATTGCTTCAATACTATCTTTCATTAAATGAATGATTTGTTCTTCTGAAGGATGGATAATTCCAGAAGTCATCAATGCAGCCACACCAGTAGCGACCACCCATGTTCCCATGTGTAAAGAGTCAATTTGAACATCGTTTAAATTAGCATACTCAGGATCAGCTTTTACCGCTTCAGTAAAATAGTGATAAGAGAATTCTTGCATTTTTTTGCCGCCACCATATTCTTCTAAATAAAGCGCACGGTATAACTTACTTTCACTTGTCGCAAAATGAATATAGTTTAAAGCCAAATCAACAATTGTATTCCCAGTATGTTTTACTGGAAAGACTTCTTTCGCTAAGTATTTATGAATTTTTTGGAATAAAGCATCGCGTAAATCATCCATGTTTTTAAATTCCAAATAAATCGGTTGGGTGGAACATTTCATTTTATTAGCAATATTACGTGCAGTGAACTTCGAAAATCCTTCAGTGGCGACTACTTCATAGGCAGCTGTTAAAATCTGCTCTTTCGTAATGGTTTTTTTTCTTGCCATAATTCCCTATCCCCTTTATTCATTCATATACAACGCTTCCAAATAAATGCTTATGGTTATTGTAACACGATTTTTCTATTATGCAAAATTAGAACAACTCTTTGTACAAAAGTTCACTGAGCGGGAGCACGACAACTTTTACCCCAACTTAAAATAACAGTTGATAAAGGCTTTATTTCGTTGAGTTCCCTGCTCTTCCGTGTTATGATATGAGCAGTCATTACCCATCAAAATGAAGGAGGAATCACGAATGACCTTAGAGAATTTTAATGAAAATCTAAAGAAATATGCACGTTTAATTGCTGAAACGGGTGTCAATGTTCAGGACAATCATACGGTTGTTTTACAAATCAGTGTCGATCAAGCGCCCCTTGCCCGCTTAATTACGGAAGAAGCTTATCGCTTAGGTGCGGCCGAAGTAATTGTTCAATGGAGTGACGAAACCATTCAACGTGAATTTTTAGCTCATGCTGCAACTGATCGTATTGAAAATGTTCCTCAATATAAAATTGATCAAACCGATGATTGGATTGCCAAAGGCGCAAGCCGAATTAGCGTGGTTTCTTCTAATCCTGATGCATTAGCTGGCGTGGATGCACAACGTGTAGCAGCTTTCCAAGCGACTAATGGGAAAGCATTGGTCAACCTACGAAAAGCAACACAAGCCAACAAAGTAAGTTGGACTGTTGTAGCTGCTGCTAGTGAAGGCTGGGCAGCTAAAGTCTTTCCAGAATTAGCAACAAGTGAAGAACAAGTTGATGCACTTTGGAATGAAATTTTCAAAACAACACGAATTTATGAAGAAAACCCAGTTATTGCTTGGGATATCCATGATAAAAAATTACAAGAAAAAGCGGCTGAATTAAACGAACAACAATTTACTGCTTTACACTACACAGCTCCTGGGACAGATTTAACGATTGGTTTGCCTAAAAACCATTTATGGGAAGGCGCTGGTAGTTATAACGCTCGTGGGGAAGAATTCATGGCTAATATGCCAACAGAAGAAGTTTTCACCGCCCCAGATAGTCGCCGCGTTGATGGTTATGTTTCTAGTACAAAACCACTAAGTTATGCTGGCACAATCATTTCGGGAATGAAATTTACATTTAAAGATGGAAAAGTTGTTGACTTCTCAGCTGAACAAGGCGAAGAAGCATTGAAAAATCTCTTAGCTATTGATGAAGGTGCTAAACACTTAGGAGAAGTTGCTTTAGTACCAGACCCTTCACCAATTTCACAATCCGGTTTGATTTTTTATAATACATTGTTTGATGAAAATGCCTCTAATCATTTAGCCTTTGGTTCGGCCTATGCCTTCAACTTACAAGGCGGCACGGAGATGAGCGAAGAAGAATTAGCTGCAGCTGGTTTAAATCGTAGCCAAACACATGTGGACTTTATGGTAGGATCTGACAAAATGAATATTGACGGCATTAAGGAAGACGGGACGATTGTTCCAGTTTTTAGAAATGGCGATTGGGCATAAATTTAAAAAGAAGCAAGCCGTTATTTTT